>OLOJ01000658.1_pt1 | contig 35323 bp, 39 predicted proteins | sample 1672251 | NCBI WGS metagenome assembly OLOJ01 (sample SAMEA3136664, study PRJEB25190) | human gut metagenome | biome: human gut; feature: human-associated habitat; material: faeces | place: Austria | collected 2013 | reverse complement strand
CGCTCTTCCGATCTCATTATTTAAGTAATTATATTCTTTTTACTAGTCAGTGTATTACTTGTTAGCGATAGCTGCCTGAGCTGCTGCTAATCTTGCGATAGGTACACGGAATGGTGAACATGATACATAATCAAGACCAATCTTATGACAGAATTCTACTGAAGATGGATCTCCACCGTGTTCTCCACAGATACCTACATGAAGGTTAGGGTTAACTGGCTTACCAAGCTTGATAGCTGTTTCCATTAACTTACCAACACCAACCTGATCTAACTTAGCAAATGGATCGTTTTCGAAGATCTTAGCATCATAGTAAGCATCTAAGAACTTACCAGCATCATCTCTTGAGAATCCGTATGTCATCTGTGTTAAATCGTTTGTACCGAAGCAGAAGAAGTCTGCCTGCTTAGCGATTTCGTCAGCTGTTAATGCTGCTCTAGGGATTTCGATCATTGTACCAACCTGATATTCAAGTTCAGCACCTGCTGCTGCGATTTCAGCATCAGCTGTTTCAACAACGATATCCTTAACATATTTTAATTCCTTAGCATCACATGATAATGGAATCATGATTTCAGGCTTAACTGTCCAATCAGAATGTTTCTTCTGAACATTGATAGCTGCACGGATAACTGCCTTAGTCTGCATCTTAGCAATTTCAGGATATGTAACTGCAAGACGAAGTCCTCTGTGTCCCATCATAGGGTTGAATTCGTGAAGTGAATCAATGATAGCCTTGATTTCTTCTACTGATTTGCCCTGAGCGTCTGCTAACTTCTTAATGTCAGCTTCTTCTGTAGGTACGAATTCATGAAGAGGTGGATCTAAGAATCTGATTGTTACTGGACATCCTTCAAGAGCTTCATATAAAGCTTCGAAGTCTCCCTGCTGATATGGAAGAATCTTTTCAAGAGCTGCTTCTCTTTCTTCTACTGTATCAGAACAAATCATTTCTCTAAATGCAGCAATTCTGTCTTCTTCGAAGAACATATGCTCCGTACGGCAAAGACCGATACCTTCTGCACCAAGTTCTCTAGCTTTCTTAGCATCTGCTGGTGTATCAGCATTTGTTCTAACCTTAAGAGTTCTGTACTTGTCAGCCCATCCCATGATACGTCCAAATGTTCCAGCGATTGTAGCATCAACTGTTTCAATGATACCATCATAAATATTACCTGTTGAACCATCGATTGAGATGTAATCTCCTTCATGGTATTCTTTTCCAGCTAATGTGAATTTCTTGTTTTCTTCATCCATTGTGATATCTCCACAACCAGATACACAGCAAGTACCCATACCACGAGCAACTACGGCTGCGTGAGATGTCATACCACCACGAACTGTTAAGATACCCTGTGAAGCCTTCATACCTGTAATGTCTTCTGGAGATGTTTCAAGACGAACTAAAACAACCTTTTCTCCTCTTGCATTCCAAGCTTCAGCATCATCTGCTGTAAATACAATCTTACCACAAGCAGCACCAGGTGAAGCACCAAGTCCCTTACCAGCTGGTGTAGCAGCCTTAAGAGCAGCAGCATCAAACTGTGGATGAAGTAATGTATCTAAGTTTCTAGGATCGATCATAGCTACAGCTTCTTCTTCAGTTCTCATACCTTCATCAACAAGGTCACAAGCAATCTGTAAAGCAGCCTGAGCTGTTCTCTTACCATTTCTTGTCTGTAACATATATAATTTTCTATTTTCAACTGTGAATTCCATATCCTGCATATCTCTGTAATGGTTTTCAAGTGTTTCACAAACCTTTACAAATTCTTTGAATGCTTCTGGGAATTCCTGTTCCATCTGAGCGATTGGCATTGGTGTTCTAACACCGGCAACAACGTCTTCACCCTGAGCATTCTTTAAGAATTCACCCATAAGCTTCTTTTCACCAGTTGCTGGATCTCTTGTAAATGCAACACCTGTACCACAGTCATCACCCATGTTACCAAATGCCATTGACTGTACGTTAACAGCTGTTCCCCATGAATAAGGGATATCGTTGTCACGACGGTAAACGTTAGCACGTGGGTTATCCCATGAACGGAATACGGCTTTAACAGCACCCATTAACTGTTCCTTAGGATCATCTGGGAAGTCTTCGCCGATTTTTTCTTTATATTCTGCCTTGAACTGTCCAGCTAATTCCTTTAAATCTTCTGCTGTAAGTTCAACGTCCTGCTTAACACCTCTGTCAGCTTTCATTTTGTCGATAAGTTCTTCAAAGTATTTCTTACCAACTTCCATAACTACGTCTGAGTACATCTGAATGAATCTTCTGTAGCAGTCCCAAGCCCAACGAGCATTTCCTGATTTTTCAGCAATAGCTTCTACTACTGTCTCGTTAAGACCAAGGTTAAGGATTGTATCCATCATACCTGGCATTGAAGCTCTAGCTCCTGAACGAACAGAAACAAGTAAAGGATTTTCCTTATCACCGAATTTCTTTCCTGTGATTTCTTCCATCTTAACGATGTATTCGTTAATCTGTCCCTGAATTTCTTCATTGATTTCTCTGCCATCCTCATAATACTGAGTACAAGCTTCTGTTGTGATTGTGAATCCCTGAGGTACTGGAAGTCCTAAGCTTGTCATTTCTGCAAGGTTAGCACCCTTACCACCAAGAAGTTCACGCATGTTAGCATTACCTTCGCTAAAAAGGTATACCCATTTGTTTGCCATGTTTCTTTCCTCCTAATTAATTAGTATTTTATGTCATGAGTCCTATGGAATATGGCCATCATAAGTAACTCATACACTCTATTTTTGATGCCGCCCAGTCTTTTTAATAATATTCCTGTGTAAATTTACAGGCTGAAAAAGGGCGCATTTGCACCTAAAGTTAATTATAACATACGCACTTTTATAGTCAATAAAAAATTCCACTTTTTTCCTTTGTTATAAGGGGTTTTTGCGTATTATTTGTCAACTATAAATGTTGTAATTGAATGTGCAGGTACTTCAGTATTAATACCCTTACCATCCACTGCCACTGCAAGTCTGTGACGTTTGCTTAGTTCATTTTGAACTACAACAATAATCTGTCCGTCGGGATTCTTATACGCAACAGAATAAATTCCCTTGTCTGAATCATTTTGATTGTTGGTTCCATTAAACTACCTCATTTCGTAATAAAATGCATAACTTTCGGCATGTTATGCATTAGTATATTTTCATGTATAGTAGGTAACTCCAAAGTATTCTTTCAATTTCCCTGTATGGATTAGATTGAGTAATTCTTCTAATCCTAATCGTGTGAATCGTTACAGTTTTGCACTATCACAATCCTGTAAAAATTATAACATTTTACCCCTAAATGTATATTGTAATATTTATACAAATAATTTTTATTATTTTTATGAAAGTTGTATGAAATCGTTTCAATATGCTATTTTATAGGATTTTTGATTTTTCTCTTTATGTTGCTTCCCACCTGTGTGATTAGCTTTTTGATATAACGAAAAATAAAAAAAAGATTTCTTTGCTACACAAAAACAGACAGCCATATCTTTACTGTTGATTTCAAAAAATCTTAAACAGTTTCGATATTAGCTGTCTGCTTCTGCTAGTGTTATCTTTAATATTAGTATCTTAAATATTTTTATCTTTAATATTAAACATCATCTAGTATTCTCTATCGTTTAATATTATTTAAGCTATTTATTTTTCAATATTTAAGATATTTATCATTTACTTTCTTTATGACTTATTATTTAAAATGCCATCTTTTCTTCAAAGTATGCTTTTAAATCTTCAATCTTAATTCTTTCCTGTTCCATTGTGTCACGGTCACGAACTGTAACTGCTCCATCTTCTTCTGAATCAAAGTCGTATGTTACGCAGAAAGGTGTACCGATTTCATCCTGACGACGATATCTCTTACCGATAGCTCCTCTGTCATCGTATTCACAGTTGTAATATTTGCTAAGTTCAGCAAATACTTTTTCTGCACCTTCATTTAATTTCTTTGATAATGGAAGAACTCCAATCTTAACAGGTGCAATTGCAGGATGAAAATGAAGAACTGTACGTGTGTCAGGCTTTTCAGGTGTTCCAATTTCTTCTTCATCGTATGCTGCACAAAGGAATGCTAATGTTACTCTGTCTGCACCAAGTGATGGTTCAATAACGTATGGCACATATCTTTCATGCTTTTCATCATCAAAGTATGTTAAATCTTCTTTTGAAGTTTCCATGTGTCTTGATAAATCATAATCAGTTCTATCAGCAATACCCCAAAGTTCGCCCCAACCAAATGGGAATAAGAATTCAATATCAGTTGTTGCCTTTGAGTAGAATGATAATTCTTCTTTTTCATGGTCTCTTAATCTCATTTCGTCTTCCTTAATTCCAAGATTAAGTAACCAGTCACGACAGAAACCTCTCCAGTATTCAAACCATTCTAAATCTGTATCAGGTTCACAAAAGAATTCAAGTTCCATCTGTTCGAATTCTCTTGTTCTAAATGTAAAGTTACCCGGTGTGATTTCGTTTCTAAATGACTTACCAATCTGACCAATACCAAATGGAATTTTCTTTCTTGATGTTCTCTGTACATTCTTGAAGTTTACAAATATACCCTGAGCTGTTTCAGGTCTTAAATATACTGTATTCTTAGCATCTTCTGTAACACCCTGGAATGTTTTAAACATAAGGTTAAATTCTCTAATGTCTGTAAAATTATGTTTTCCACATGATGGACAACAAATATTCTTTTCATCAATGTATGAAGCCATCTGCTCATGTGACCATGCATCAACTGATTCTTCAATTTCAATTCCGTTATCTGCCATGTAATCTTCAATTAACTTGTCTGCTCTAAAACGTTCGTGACATTCCTTACAATCCATTAATGGATCAGAGAAACTTCCTAAATGTCCTGATGCTACCCATGTCTGAGAGTTCATAAGAATAGCACAATCAACACCAACGTTGTATGGATTTTCCTGTACGAATTTTTTCCACCAGGCTCTCTTTACGTTGTTTTTTAATTCAACACCAAGATTTCCATAATCCCAAGTATTAGCTAAACCTCCATAAATTTCTGAACCCGGATAAACAAATCCTCTGCTCTTTGCCAATGCTACAATCTTATCCATTGTCTTTTCCATTATAAAATCCTCCATTTTTATGTATTGTTTATAAGCCATTTAGCTTTACATTAACATTTAATATACAATGTAACTCATTTCCTTGTCAGAAGTTGTTACAATTCCATCTTCATCTACTTTGCAATTTGAGCTAATGTATTTTACATCACTGCCAATTTCCACTTTGTATTTTGAATCTACTATTAGAATGTTGGCATTGCTCATTTTCTTGATTTCTTTTGCCTTTAATATTTCCTTTTTGTCAGGAGAAGTAAATTCACCTTTTATTTTGCAGTCACCTCGCTCTTCAATTGTTCCTGCATAAAAAGTACCCTCTTCTGCTTTGTTGTAATTCTGTATATATGAATTAAAATCATACACTGTAGCTAATTTTAAAATCAAATAAGCTTCTTTATCTTTAACTTCAAACTTATCCACTGAAATAGCATCATCAACTGATGCTGTACTACTACTGTTGTATTTTTTCACTTCATCATTAATGTATTTTTCAAGCGCATCTTTGTCATAGTCTTTGTCAGCGAACTTCTCTGTTACGCCGTAGCTGACTGCGCCATCCTCATCAATGTAAATTGCATTAACGCCACTGTCTAACTTAATGTCCCCAACCTTTTTTCCACAAGCTGTAAAACTTAAAATCATGGCAAGCACTAATGACAACGCACAAACCCTCTTTAAAATATATCTCATAATGTCCCTCCTGTATTTTTGCATACCTAAATAGTAATTTTAAACTTTATGAGAACTAATTTCAATATAAATTTTCCAGAAATTCTAAAGAATTAAATTTTTTATGAATTATCTTATTTATGTAGCTCTCAATTACCTGTTTTAGTTGCGCTAATACTTCTTCTTTTACATTAAATGAGAAAAGCTTATTTATTTTTGCTGTTACAATATACTGTAATGCATATACAGTTGACGGATTAAGAATCTTGTTTTTGCGTATTTTGCCATGGCAATTACTGCAAATTACCGAATTGTGTTCCAAATCAAAGTAATCAAGATTTTCTGTGTTACCGCATTTTCCACAATTAAAAACATTTGGATACTCACCGTTAATAACCAACGTACGCAATTCATATATACATCGAATCAGGTCAATGGGAATGGCTTTTTTGCTTAGCTGTTTCATTGCAATATACAAAAGCTCTAATGTATCTTTCGCCTCTATGCCTTCTCTTCCATAATAGTCGGCAAGTTCTAAAAAATACATTCCCATATACATACTGTCAATATCATTCATGGAGTTGCTGAAATACTCATTAATTTTCATTGCCGTAACTGTATATGCATTTCTCCCTCTATACAATGTAAACTCTCCAAAAGCCATTGGCTGACTGCCACCAAGAAATGGGCTTGTAGGCTTTCTTGCACCTCTTGCAAAAGCTGTTATTTTACCAAACTCTTTTGTGAGTATTACAAGTCTTTTATCGTATTCACTTATAGGTGTCGCTGAAATCACCATACCTACCGCTGTTATTGTCTCTACCATTTCTTTCGCCTTCTATTTTTGAAATAAAATTTTCTCTTGCTTTATTAATTTTTTTCTCTTTAGCATACTGTAAATAATCATCTATTTTTCCTGTGGATTCAAACATTCTCCAACTCTCTAAATTATCCATCTTATCCTCCCTGTAAATAGTTGTATGATTATAGTGTCAAAAGATAGGATTATGAGAGTGCTTTGCACGTAACAATCCGTTTAATTATAATCACAATGTTTTGACACCCGCATCTATATAGTTAGGATTTACAATAGAAGATTTTGTATGCATTATTTAATTATCTTTCTTCCTTGTAGCCATAATTTTTCATTAGTAATTCGCTGTCACGCCAGTCTTTACGGACTTTTACCCAAAGTTGTAAATTTACTTTCATGTCAAGCTGCTGTTCAATTTCGTATCTGGCATTTGTGCCGATTTTCTTTAGCATGCTGCCTTTTTTGCCAATAATAATTCCCTTGTGAGAATCTCTTTCGCAAACGATAGTTGCCTCAATATCATAAATGTCCTTGTGACGTCTTTTCTTCATTCGCTCAATTGTTACAGCTATACCATGTGGAATTTCTTCATCTAATGCATGAAGGGCTTTTTCTCTTATAAGTTCGGCAACAATCTGTCTCATTGGTTGGTCTGTAACAGTATCTTCATCGTAATACATTGGTCCTTCAGGAAGATATTTAAAGATCTGCTCAATAACTGTATCCACATTATTTCCTTTAAGAGCTGATGCCGGAATAATTTCATCAAAATCCATTATCTTTCTGTAGGCATCAATAAACTTAAGAATTTCTTCCTGCTTTACTGTATCTGTTTTGTTGATTACTAAAATAACAGGAACGTCAATGTTCTTTAACTGTTCTGCAATGTGCTGTTCACCTGCTCCAATAAAAGTATCAGGTTCAACTAACCACATAATTAAATCAACTTCTTTTAATGTTTTTTCTGCCACATTAACCATGTATTCACCAAGTTTATTTTTTGCCTTGTGAATTCCCGGTGTGTCCAAGAAAACAATTTGCCCTTTATCACATGTATAAACTGTTTGAATTTTGTTTCTTGTTGTCTGTGGTTTCTTTGATGTAATTGCTATTTTTTGTCCAATGATTTGATTCATTAAAGTTGACTTACCTACATTTGGTCTACCGATTAATGCAACAAATCCTGATTTAAAATTCTTATCCATTTGTACCTCTTATCCTAATTCCTTTACTTCTTTCAAAATTTCCTGGTCTCTTGTTATTGCAGTTTTTCCACCAACTACACAAATGTAATTTTTATCCAACGCCTTCTTAAATTTAGGTGCCAGACTTCTTATTTTTTCAACAGTTGTTGTAAGCACTGCTTTTCGTTCATTAGCTAATGTTTCAAATTTAACCTGTGCCATATAGCTTGCAAATTCTCTTCCACTTCTGTCCGCCGCACTCATTGGGGTGTCCATGCCACTTATTGTACCGATAATATATTTTCTCATTTCCCTTTCACTTGCCTGAAAATTCTCAATATAGTTGGGTGCATCTAAGTAAACATCACTTGTTCTCTTACAATTTGGATCTCTGTAAGATGTAAATATAATGTCGCCTCCTCTGCTTACAGAGCAGCCACAACCATAAGCACCACCTAATACTCTAATGTTATTCCACAGGTATTCGCTACTCATAATGCTTGATAAAACCTGCATGCTACCGTCGAATTGTTCATCTGTGCTGTCCTTGTAATTACCACAACGTGCCACATACTGAACCTGACCTGAAGTAGTGAAGCCTTCATTCTTTTCGTTCTTTTCAAAAGTCCAGCCGTCAAATGATTCTTTAAAGTCTACAGGCTCATTCATTTTCTGCTGAAGATTTGAAACTAAAGCTTTTACTTTTTCAAAGCTTTCCTTATTTCCTGCGTAGTTAATAGTTATGTTGTCTTTTCTAAATACATATTTAACCGTATCAGAAATCTTCTTCGCTATTTCTTCCTTCTTATTATCAAAATCATCTAGCAGTTCTTCAACAAACTTGTAAAATGCTATACCTGATACTAATTCCCTAATATATGACTCGCTGCCATAGTAAGACATTGTTCTCATTCTACTTGCAACATTACCTGACTGAATAATTGACTTATTTAGTCTTGACTTTGTTTCTTCTAAAATTTCTTTTAGACGTTTGTAATCATCAAATTTTGTTTTTGTAAGAACTTCTTCAATTATGTTTACTGCTTTCTCAAGGTTGTCGTAAAGGGCTTTTGTATGAACTTCCATCTGGTATTTTGATGTATTGTTATAACTGTTTACATAAATTCCCGTTCCAAAACCTAAACCACCAAGATTCATATCAATGTCAGTATTTAAGTCTGTGTAAGTTCTTTCTGTATCCATGTAACTTAAAACATATTTAAACAAACCTACATACGGAACATAATCAATTGGTAATTTTTCGAAATTAAATGTCACATCCAAATATCCAATACCATTAGTAAATAATTCATTATATACTGCCGTAAACTCAGGCAACTTTTCTTCATTGTAAATAAATGGTCTTGGACTTTCATTAATGTCTTCAATTTCCAATAAAGGTATTGTCTCAAGTTCCTCCGGTGTTGAAGGTGTTTCCTGATAATTCTTTAATTCCTTTGTTTTAATAATTAACGCTTCAATCTCTTCATCTGTCATTGAGTCTTTTAGACTCTTAAGTTTTGCTTCTAACTGCTTTTCTTTTTCCTCTGTTAAACCTTTTTTAGGTTCCATAATTACAGTTGAACGATGATTATTGTTAATCATGTATTTTTCTATAATTTTTTCAAAATAATCTGTGTCAATTTTTTCTCTTAACAAATCAAAAATCCTGTTTGTTTCCAAACTTGCAAATGGATTTTCTTCATTGTAAATCCAGGCACCCATTAAATTAAGTCCCCAAATCAAGCCTTTTGGGAAGCCTCCAAAGTCAGCTTCTTTTTCTTTAAATTCCAAACTGTTAAGACCTGCACGTAAAGCATTTTTGTCAATACCGTTCTTAACAATTTCTTTTAATGAATTATTGATTATTTCATTAAATCTGTCACTGTCCTTTTGGTTAGTGTATTTAGCTGTAATTGTATAAATTGGCTGTAAAACATCATCCTCGTATGAGCCTGAAATATCTTTTCCAATTTTTGCATCAATTAAAGCCTGCTTAAGTGGGGCTCCCGGCATTTCCATTATTGCATATTCTAAAATCTGAAAAGCGATACTTAACTCTGTATCTAAGTTGTCGCCAATTACAAAGTTGGAAATTAAGACTGCACTTTCATCTTCGTTCTCACTGTCTGAAATTGCATATTCCTTTGTAACTGTTACCGGCTTATCAAAAGGCTTTTGATATTTTATTTCTGAATCAACTTCTAAATAATCGTATTTTGATAAATAATTTTCATCTATCCACTGTAATCTTTCAACTACATCCATATCTCCATACAAATAAATATAGCTGTTTGATGGATGATAATATTTTCTATGGAAATCTAAATACTGTTCATATGTTAATTCAGGTATAAAATCAGGATCTCCACCTGACTCATTACTGTAGCCGTTGTCCGGGAATAATGATTGAAGTGAAACTCTTGCACCTAAACCGTCAACTGATGAGAATACTCCCTTCATTTCATTATATACAACACCGTTTATTGTAATGTTATCATCTTTATTTTCTAATTCGTAATGCCAGCCTTCCTGCTTAAAGATGTTTTCTTCCTTATAAATATTCGGATGAAAAACAGCATCCATGTAAACATGCATAAGATTGTTAAAATCTTTGTTGTTGTAACTTGCCACAGGATAAACTGTTTTGTCAGGATATGTCATTGCATTAAGGAATGTGTTAAGTGAACCTTTAACTAATTCCATAAATGGTTCCTTTACCGGAAAATCGTCTGAACCACATAAAACAGTATGTTCTATAATATGTGGAACTCCTGTGTCATCTGTTACCGGTGTTCTAAAACCAATATTAAAAACTTTATTGTCATCATCGTTTGATAAGATAACAACTCTTGCACCTGTTTTTTTATGTTTTAGTAAGTATGCATTTGAATTAACTTCTTCAATATGCTTATTTATAATAATTTCGTATTGTTGTAAGTCTTTTACTTCCATTGTCTACCTCTCTTTGTCAAAAATCTCTAGTGTATATACTAACATATTTTTTATTTTCTATCCATTATATATAAAAAATCTCTCCATACAGATTGGTTGTCTTCTGTACAAAGAGATTTTCTTAATATTATTTATTTTTGTTGTAAGAATCACATATATCTGACCATCGACATACTCCGCAAACTGCCCGTAACTTATTAACATCAATAATGTACTTGTGAACCATCTCTGTTAATTGGTTCCATGTAAGGTCACCTTTTTGTTTTTTCAGTTCATCCTCTATTGCTTCGTATGTGCGTCTATCATTACCTGAAACTGATTTTTCCTGAGTACATATTCCATTTTCATTATTAGGACAGTTTTCGCATATATCATCTGCCCCTTCTGTTAGTTCAACATAAGGATTCTTACTTAACATTTCATTATGAATTTTTGTCATATTTTCCACAAATCCATTGCTATACCCTTTTCCTTCAAAAAACTGAAGGCATAATAAATGGTGTGGTCTAATTGAATATCTGCACATATTTCTTAACTCTGTTTGCAATAATTGTTGCTACAACTATTTTTACAATATCTGGAATAATGTATGGAATAACACAGTATGTTAAAGCAACTGCTACTGTATTATTTGTTACAACCATAAACCAAACTGTTCCTATTGCAAAACATGCTACATCGCCTAATACCATTGCAACTACTGTAATAACAAGTTTAACAACTTCGCTTTTTCCATTTGTTAAATTCATTAATAAACCAATAATAATTGCTGTTAAAATAAAGCCTACGATGAAGCCGCCTGTTGGACCTGCGATTACTGATGGGCCGCCTGTTAGTCCTGCAAATACAGGTACACCAATTATTCCAAGTAAAATATAAACCACAACTGCTATTGTGCCTCTCTTAGTGCCAAGTAAAGCTGCTGTTACAAAAACTGCAAAAGTCTGTAAAGTAAATGGAACAGGACCTGCAGACACGCTAATCCATGAACAAATTGCCATTATTGCTGTAAATACAGCTATTAGTACCATATCCTGAACTGATAAAAATTTCTTCTGTGTGTTACTCATAATTTCCTCCTAAATACATAACATTTTTTGCGACTAAGTCATTGTAAGTCAGTTTCTTTTGATTGTCAACCTATTTTATTGTTTGGGTGACGTTTCTTCTCTGTTATGTTGAAGCCCCCAAAAAATAATGTTATACTTGTTTCTAGTTCTTATTAATTTATGGAAGGAGCATGTGTGCCTATTAAACCGGCAATGAACTAAAGGATTAAACAGCAATGCAAATGGTTAAATAGCAACACACGAAAATATTATGAGTGTAAAAGATGAAGTTCTAAAAGAACTTGAAAATAACAAAGGTGACTATATTTCAGGTGGCCAACTTGCTGACAATCTGGGTGTCAGCCGTAATTCTGTCTGGAAGGCAATTAAAGCATTGGAAAAATCAGGTTACGAAATCAATGCCATACCAAACAAGGGTTATTGCCTTGCAGAAAAAAATGATATTTTATCTTCATACAGTATTAAACAACATTTAAAAAATCCCCATTTGGATATATCTGTTTTTTCTTCTGTTACATCCACTAATACCATTTTAAAGGAAATGGCTGAACAGGGTGCAAAAGAAGGTACTGTTATTATTGCTGAAGAACAAACTGCCGGTCGTGGAAGAACCGGAAAACAATTCTATTCTCCTAAGGGTACCGGAATTTATATAAGTATTCTTCTTCGACCTGATATACCCGCAGAGGAATCATTATTTTTAACTACATCTGCTGCCGTTGCCACAGCTAGGGCTATTGAAGATGTAAGTGACAAACGTGCCCTTATTAAATGGGTTAACGACATTTACCTTGAAGATAAAAAAGCCTGTGGAATTCTTACTGAAGGTGCCTTTAACGTGGAGACCGGAAAACTTGATTATGCCATAGTTGGAATCGGTATAAACGTTTGCATTCCTGATGGTGGTTTTCCTGACAACATTAAGGATATTGCCACTGCAATTTTTGACAAACAAACAGATTCCATTAACAAACGTAGTATTTTGATTGCCAATCTCCTTGACTATTTTATGGAATATTACAAGGATTTCAAATCAAAATCCTATGTAAAAGAATATATTGAACGTTCAATGATTATCGGTAAAACTATTACCGTAATTGAAGGTTCTAAAACTTCCGTTGCCAAAGCAATTGATATTGACAAAAACTGCCGTCTTAAAGTTCAATTTGAAGACGGTACTACTAAATGGCTGTCATCCGGAGAAGTCAGCACAAAAATTCATAAATAAATATTTGTAGATGGTATTTTTGCATACCACAACTGCACATTATTTATTACGTTTTCTAAAAAGAACTATTTGATATTATTTTTTATATAATATTGTTCATATTTTTATTCATAAATGGCGCATTTTCTTACGGAAACTGTGCCATTTTTTCCTGTTAAATATTCAAACTTTTCCAGAACATATACGTCTAACAAGCCTTCTTTGTAATCAACTCCCATAACCTTTACTGATATGTCGCCTTTTGCCTTTAATGATATGCAAACATTTTGAACAAAATTTGCAATCATGTCTTTATCTGATTTTATTATTTTCTGTTCTTTAATCTGGCTATCTTTTACAGTTTGTTTAACTGCTGCTGCAACAACTCTCTCCAACTCATCTTTTCTGTCCTGCTTACTTTCAACTGAAAGAATTGTAAGAGCCGTAATTAAAATAACCACTATAAATCCTGATACAATAACTGTCTGTTTCATAGTCCTAATTTTCCTTTTATTATACTTGTTAAATTCTCACTGTTTTTGTAATTGTTTTCCTTTACCTTGTCTCTAATATTGTTTCTTTTGCTATCAGAAATTTCTATATAATACTTTCCCTGACTGCTATTTGTTCTTTTTATGGAATCTTGCAACTTGCCACTTAAGCTTCTACTCCATTTGGAATTAGCATCTAAAGTTCCAATATATTTTTCAGATATAAAGCGTACTCTCTGCCCACTTAAATCTGTATTTAACACATAAATTTTCATTGTTCCATAGGCTGTCACTTTTTTATCTGCCGAATTAGTTACAATCTTAATTGTATATTCTTTTATTTCATTAGTATTCAGGTAATTTTCTGCCTGTATGTCATTGCCTGTAATCAAGGCTGTATCCATATTTCTTTCTTTAATACTTACTACTTTTAAAACATATTTATAACCTGTATGTAAGTCATCATCTACTTTTACTTTCTTTAAAATCTCGTCTTTATTTAAAACTATCTTTTGACCGACCACATAATAACGGTCTGTGGTAGTAATGTATATTTCCTTCACAGTTATTTTTTCCCATATTGCATGTAATGTTAAATCTGCATTTCCACTATAAACACTTCCCGGACTATACTTTATTCCGTTGCCATTTTCACTTGTGTTCCAATGTTTTTGTGTATTTAATTCATAACCTGCTCTTTCAACATTTTTTGTACTAAGATTAATATTTTCATTCCAGTATTTGTGCTGACTATTAGGCATCCCCGTCACTATATCCTGACAGTTTTTTTCATACCTTATGGAATACTGCCGGCTTATAATAATCCAATTGTCCTCATAGCCACTTACTTCGTCTGTAGGACGTAATATTTTCGAACTACCATTACTTGTGCAGGTATATTTTTCTTCTCCATTTGCATAATATAATTCATCGCTCCCCTTTTTATTTCCATAACCTACTTTTATGATTTTTGTACCGGGAGCTTCTTTTTCCGAATTAATTTTTGCAATAAAGCCACTTTTTCTACTTAAACTGCCCGTAATTTCCACATACTTATTTTTCTTTAAATATACATTGTTATTATCATTAAAATAAATACTTCCTTTGATTTTTAACAAACCATTTACATATATTCCCTGACCGTTATTGCCTGTTTTGTTTCCGTATATTTCACCGCTGTTAAAAGTCACATCACCATTATTTATATGAATTCCACCACCACTTTTTACACCTTCATTATTAGACAACGTGGTTTTTGAGAAAATGACTTTGTTAGCAACTACAAGACCACCGCCTTTTCCTTGTGCGTAATTATTATCAATAACAGAATCTGTTATTTCTACATAGTCATTGTCGATACCTACTAACTTGCTTGGAAAATTAATGGCTCCGCCATCATTTACACTTTCATTTTGAGAAATATTTGTATTTTTAATTATTATTTTTGAAGAACCTGAGCTTCCACCATTTCCACAGGATATGCCGCCACCATTATCCTTAGTTAAGTTATTAGAAATTGTTCCACCATAGATTTTTGTTTCTCCGCCAGCGTTCTTTCCACTACCACCGTTGCACCTGATTGCTCCGCCATTACCTTTGGCATTGTTTGAACTTATTAAAGGACCTTTTCCATTTTTTCCAATAGCTAAATTTGCCCCATATCCTGAAAATATGGCTCCACCTGATAAACCTGCACTATTCTGTTTTATTGTGCCCTTCTCAACTGTACAACTTGAACTACCACTTACAAATATTGCTCCGCCCTCTTCTTCTGCTACACAATTAGATATTGTTCCACCATTAATTTTGATGGTACAACCATCCATGCCAAAAATGCCACCGCCTTCTGTATATGATTTGCACTGATTAATTACAGCATTATTATTTATTGTTACACTTCCTTTCTTCACTCCAATGGCCCCACCGTCAGAACCTTCACAGTTTTCAATGGTTCCATTTAAAATTAAAGTTCCAAAAGTGAAAATTGCAGAACCACCGTCCTCTTCCTTATTATTCATTACATTTTTCACTACGCAATTACTGTTTATTGTTGCTTTAGTTCCGCTTTTTAAATAAAGCCAGCCTGAGCTTCTCTTTTTAGTAGAAAAATTACTTTTGTTTCCACCTAAAGTTAAAGTCTTACTTTTTGTGGCCGTAACACCCATGTCTATCTCGGTAGTTCCACTTAAAGTCATACAATATTTAGGATACTCGCCTCCATTTATTGATTTTTCTCCATCTGATGATCTTTTTAATGTTACATTGCTATCATAGGCATAAATTTTAAATTTCCCCTTACTAATTGCTATGTTCCTTGTTATTGTTATTGATTTTTTTACACCCACGTAAACCCATGACTTTGTAGATTTTGTAAGCAATACGTCTCTTAGTTCATCCTCAATTGATACAATATACGGATCTTTTGCCGTACCTGAACCAGCTAAAGCATACACACTATTAAAGAAAAATGCCGTACTAAAGCCTAAAGCCAAAATAGTCACTATACTAATTTTGATACCAGTCATTTTCATACAGTTTATTATATATTTTTTTAAATTCGCCTTTTTGTTTTCTATTATTTCTAATAGATTCACCTTTATTCTTTTTAATAAATTCATTCCCCAATTTATATTTACATTTCGATTTTTTCTTTTATCTTTTCTTTTACTTTTTCTTTGTTTTTCACCTTTATCTGGCATACCCCTCAATCACCCCCTGCTTGCTTAAGCCATTACCAAACAGGCTAAACACCGGCATTGTAATGCTGTATTTTAATATTACAAGTCTGCTTGGCTGTTCATTATAAATAGTCAAATCTTCTATTTCCAAAGTGTATCCTTTTTCACCTGCCTCACTTTTACACTGGCTTATAACCTGGTCATTACAGTTACTATCCTCGATTCTATTTACGGCCACATTGTAAAAATCTCTTGCATTAGATACCTGATTGTTGCTGCTAATAAAAGAGGCAAACAATATGCACCCTAAAGTTATGGCAATTACAATCGAAAACATTTCTATTGCTACTCTCATATTTCACTCCACTATTACGTTTATGTATTTTGTGCATGTAAGTCCATTGTCTGACTTAACAACACTTTTCAGTTTATAAATTCCCTTTTTTTCAAAATCTATATTTCCGTATACTTTGATTTTGTTTGATATGTCTTTTCCTGTATAATCTTTTGCTTTAATATATTTTGAATAATCAAATTCCTTACTTAAATACTCAAGATATATAACCTCCTGGCCTTCAATAACAGGATATTTGTCTTTACTTTCTTTTAAAAATTTTTCATTGCTTTGACTTTTTTCATTTTTGTATTCAGGTGTTATTTGGTTCCATTTGTTTTTACATAACCCACAGGTTATTACAACAACCATAATTCCAATTAGACCATATAAAATTATTTCTCCATGCTCGCTTAAAAAATTCTCCATACCTAATCACCTTACACCTTATACTTTCTAATAATCATCTTTTGTTTTTTCAAAAAACAACACTTTATATTTCTCCCTAACTACTAACATCTTCTATTTCCTCATCTTTTATTTCCTTATCTTCTATCTTCTTAAAATGCTAATATATTACTTTCCAATAACAGAATTTATCTCATATTCATCCATATTTCCTACTGCTGCCATGGCTGCCAAAATCAAAATAATAAGTAATACCGATATAATTCCGCTAATTAATGTTTGTCCATGTTCTGATAAAAATTCTTCCATATAACCTTTTCTCCCTTCTCCTATTATTTATTATCTTCTATTGTCTATTGCCGATTTTCTATCTTCTGCCTAATTCTTTTGTCTTCTTTTTTTCTTCTATTTCCCATTTTTCAAATATCTTTAACAAAACTAACCTGTTATTTTTTCTAATATTTGGTAAAATCCTGTTATTATAATCACAAATAAAACTCCATATATTATGCATTGACCTGCCTCTGATAATAATATTTTCACTTGCTCACCACCTTCCTTAACCCCTTAACCATTGATAACATTTGCCACTGACGAGGTAAACACAATAATCATTAAAATCATGTCGATCATAATTTTCACTACGCCAACTGTCATTGGAACTGCCGTAAACATTGTTGCCGCTCCTATTTTGTCATTATTCTTCATTTGCTCACTCTGTCGTGTAAGCTTATTATTCCTGTCAATAATAGAATTAATCTGTTTTTCTGACTGCTCTTTTCCTAACTGATTCATTGAATAAAACATTTTAAGAGACGATTTAATATCCTCCAAATCTAACTCTCGTAAAAAGTTATCATAAGGCTCAATTCCTACCGGATATTGCTCAAAATCTATTAGTAGTTTTCTAACCGGTCTTTTTAAAACAAAAGGTAGATTTCCATAAGAATTTTCTATTGCCGACTGCACTGTCTCATTCTGTAAATTAATTGCCACTTCTCTTATCCAGTCAGGAAAAACTTTCTTAATTTCATTTTCTAAAGTCTTCTTTGCTTTTTTGTATGTAAGTCTTTCCGTAATGCTTAATTTTTCTTTGTCATAATATGCCTTTTCAACTAAAATATAATATTTCACAACCATGTTATCCTGCAGAGACTGTTTTTCCTTTATCCAGTCAAGATTTAATTTCTTTACAATAAGCAAATAAGAAAATAACATTAATAAAATTACAATAGTTGAACAAATCTGATAAACAATATGGTCTGTATATCTATATTCTGTCGGTATTAAATATGCCATAAAGCCACAGGTTATTAGCGTTGAAAATATAGATATTATTACGTTTCTTTTTACTCTGTTTACATTTTTTATAAATAGAGATGTTCTATCGCCCCACTCTTTTATGTCTTCTAAAAGAATATCCAAATAATTTTCATATTCACCGCCATGCTGTTCTATTTTAATCAGGAATTCATGTAGGGACCTTAGTCGTTTACAATCATATTCCCGTCTTATAATCTCTAAGGATTCTTCATATATTTTGTCAGTCATTTTTGAATCTATGTTGACTATAACTTCCTCAATAATTTCTTTCATTCTGTTGGAGCTTACCTTCTGTGCATCTGACAGGGCAAGTCGTATTTTCGGTTGTTTCTTAAAGGAATAAATCATCTGTTCCATGTAAAGAAGCACATCATGGAATTTTCTTAAATAACCTTCCCTTTTTCTTTCTTCTTTTTGAAAAAAGAAATTAAATACTATGGCTGCCAACAGACAAACAGCTATACATAAAGGATCTAGTTTATAGACTAAACACACAATAATTACTACTGCCAGAATCTTCGCCGAATCCTTTATTATCTGTAAAATTTTTTCTTTCACCCATTTCCTCCCTTTTCTACTGCAATATATTTATGGCTAATATCCCTTACAGCCAGTAAGGAACTATCCATCCTGTTACTATCTTGTAAATGGATTATCAATACCCTGTAATTTAAACTTTCTTAAAATATCTTCCGGTATATCCTTAGTTAAAATTTTTCCATCTTCATATATCATAACTTTTTCATTTTTCTCGTTATGTCTTGATAAGCACATAACCTGAGCTATGTGTCTTGTTATTTTTTCTCCCTGTTTAACATTTGAATGTAACACCACACCAATATCTATAAAAGAATACACATCATTCTCATTTATGTTTTCTCCCATATTTCTTAATCGGTCAGGAATTTTACCGGCATCATCAAGATGAATTGTTGTTAAACAATGAACTCCTGCTGATATATTTTCTAAAAGATATTTAACTTCTTTTCCTCTTGCCTCAGCCAGTAAAACCCAAGTCGGCAACTGTCTCTTGCTTGCCTTCAATGCCTCTGCATAACCAAAGTTTTCACTTACTTTTATTTCAACACAATCTTTATCCGGATTTATTGCCGCATATCTAAGCTCCAAATTATCTTCTATTGTGTAAACTCTTTCATATGCCGGTATATAACCGGTTAAATATTTTATGTATTCTGTTTTTCCAACTCCCGGAAGCCCGCCTACAATTACAGTGCAATGGGCTCGTATTGCATTCTCCATAAATGCATCAATTTCTTCTGTGCAATATTCTTCTGAAATTAATCTGTCCTTATTAATTCTTCTTATTGCCGGAGTTTTTCTAATACTAATACTTATTCCTGTATTCGTCACAGAGTCGTGTAGTATGGATATTCTTAAATTCTCTGTTTCCGCTTCTAATAAAGGGTTATTTTGATTAAACTGAACATTCATTAGGTTGCTTATTCGTGTATAAAACTGTTTTATAAAAATATCATCTAATTTGAAATTGTTAACTTTATATCTTCCTTTTTCCAAATGATTAATCCATAATTCCCTACTCCAATTAATGTCCGTTATATTATCGTCTAATATATATTTTAATAAATCGCCAAAGGCTCTATCCGGCAATGACAGTTTTCTCATCTTTCTACTCCTGACCTCTTAATATTAATTGTTACACAAATGCTATTTCTTTAATTTCCCGAAGGAATCTTTCCGGCTACTGAACCAAATGTTACAGATGATGAGTAGCTCTCTACAACTTCCTTCACTGCATTACTGATAATCGGTCCTATTACATAGGCAACACCCACTAACAGTAGAATACAAACTGCGATAAAAATCGTTTTTCCGTGTTCTTGTAGGAATACATCCATATATATCTACCTCCTTTTTTATTCCAAATAAATTGCCTTTAGGGGATTGATTTTTATAATAGACTAACCAGCTATAAAAATCACATTTTCCTTGCTTTGTTTTATCATATACACTACGTTGCTATTTATTCGGTGTTTGTATATTATCACGTTTTATTTATATAGTCAACATATTTTTATGTTTCTTTTTTCTGAATGCACTTAATTTAGAACAAAACCAATCACTGGCGTAATTCTTTGCCCCCGCTATGCCCCCGTTCACAACTATTTTCTTCCCGCACCAGGGTACCTCCCTAGTGGGACATTTATTTATGTAATAAGAATTTATGAAAGATTTCTTATTACACAAAAAACTGTGCATCAGCTAGTTACATAATTCTTTCACTAACTAATACACAGTTTTTATAATTTTATATTTTATTATTTTGTAATTTATTTTTCACCTGTAATAATCCATGGTGATGGTTGTGCCACAAATATGCTGTTCTTGTCTGTTTTTGATACTGTTATCTGCATTACCTCAGTTACATTAATTCCATGTTTTTCAAGGATGTATTTAATGTCTGATAAAATATCCAACTCCAATGTGTAGAACATGAATTTAATGTTAGGATTAATTGCAAGCAAACTTACAATATCATCCTCAATATGTTCTTTAGTTGCAACAATAAAAGCAATTCTTGGTGTTGGCAGATTCTTTAAAGTTTCCTCTTTCAAATCAGAGATAATCTCAATGTTATGTACACCAAATTTGTCCACATTTTCTTCCATTGTTCTGTATGAACCTGCATCTCTTTCATCAGCAATAATAACGCCTTCATAAGCAACCATTGAGGATTCAATAGCTATACTTTCTGAATTTACCATTAACGCTACGTCACTTACGTCTAATTCCAACTTATTCATAATTACTGAACGGATTTCGTGACCAACGTATTTTACAGTTCCCGTTGAAAAATTATCATTCTTCATACCGAAAATCATTGATTCTCTTGTATTTTCATTAACTATAAAAATAACTGTTGGACCTGAAATTCCATCATCCATTAAGTCGCTTACCTTACAGTGTTTCATTTCTGATGGTTCATAGCCTGTACCATAGTACATTTCATAATCACCATATCCAGCTTCCCAACATTTATATAACACATTGCTGTGTGTTTCATCAGCAAAAATTAAAATCATTTTGTGTGTAGCGATTGTTGCCAAAATGTTACGTCTTTTTCCACATGTGTTTAACATTTTAATTTTTTCAGGACTAACTTCCTTCAAATCAGCTACATACTCCATCCACTTCAACATTTGGGATGTTGTAAATTGTACTTTGTTATTTTCCATTATGTTCCTCTTTCTATTGCCTTGTCTTTTATGTAATTTCATTTAATTATCAACATGCAACTCTTTCTCATTTTTCGAAGAAGAGTTGCATGTAATGCTTCCTGTTCACTCACTACCTTATGGTAGAAATTATATTTACTTCTGCCCTCTATACTATTAAGGTCCAATAATGAGTCGCGAAATTATAATAATGACTTATATAATTCCTTAATTTCTTCTACAGATGTATCTCTTGGATTACCCGGTCTGCATGCATCATCATAAGCTGACTGTGCTAAGAAATCTAAATCTTTTGGATCTACAATTTCCTTTAAGTCTGTTGGAATTCCTACATCCTTTGATAACTGTTTTACAGCATCAATTGCTGCTTTTCTGTATTCTTCAACAGACATTTTTTCAGTTCCTTCAACGCCCATTGCTGCTGCAATATATTTATACTTGTCGCCTGTAGCTTCTGCATTATATTCCATTACAGTTGGCAAAATAATGGCATTTGCAACACCATGTGGTGTATCATAAACAGCGCCTAAAGGATGTGCCATTGAATGAACTATTCCTAAACCTACATTTGAAAATCCCATACCGGCAACGTACTGACCAAGAGCCATACCTTCTCTTCCTTCAGGTGTGTTTTCTACTGCCCCTCTTAAACTCTTTGATATAATTTCAATTGCCTTAAGATGCATCATGTCGGTCATTTCCCAAGCAGCCTTTGTTGTAAAGCCTTCAATTGCATGTGTTAATGCGTCCATTCCTGTAGCTGCTGTAAGTCCTTTTGGCATTGATGACATCATGTCCGGATCAATAAACGCAACAACCGGTATGTCGTGTGGGTCTACACAAACCATCTTTCTATTCTTTTCAGTATCAGTGATTACATAATTAATTGTAACTTCTGCTGCTGTTCCTGCTGTTGTTGGTACCGCAAAAGTAGGTACAGCCGGCTTAGTTGTAGGTGCCACGCCCTCTAAGCTTACAACATCTGCAAAATCAGGGTTATTAATAATAATTCCTATAGCTTTTGCTGTGTCCATTGATGAACCGCCACCAATGGCAATTATGTAATCCGCACCTGATTTCTTAAATGCTTCAACACCTGTTTTTACATTTTCAACTGTTGGGTTTGGCTTGATGTTAGAATAAACCTCATATGCTAAATCCGCCCCTTCTAAAACATCTAAAACCTTCTTTGTTACACCAAACTTAATTAAGTCCGGGTCTGAACAAACAAATGCTTTTGCAAAGCCTCTTCCTTTTGCTTCTGTAGCTATCTCGCCAATAGCTCCTGCTCCGTGATAAGATGTTTCATTTAAAATAATTCTATTTACCATATATGCTCCTTTCCGTGACTAAAAATCACTATGGTACGTTCTTTTTTATATCTTTAATTATAACACTCTTTTAAAATAAAAAAACTTAAATTACTATGAAATATTTATTAAAGCTATGATATAATTTCTAATATTAATAAAATAAATGAAGGATTATATTATGAGAAAAAAAGATTTAGCATTAGAAGTTATAAAAAGACTGGAAAAGGAGTATCCTGACGCAGACTGCACCTTAGATTACAATGATGCCTGGAAGTTACTAATCAGCGTAAGACTGGCTGCACAATGCACCGATGAACGTGTCAACAAAATCGTACCGGCTCTTTACGAAAAATACCCAACAATTGAAGCTGTAGCAGATGCTCCGGTTGAAGAAATCGAAAAAATCGTCAGACCTTGTGGCCTTGGAAAAAGCAAAGCCAGAGATATTAGTCTTTGCATGAAAATGTTACGTGATGACTTTAACTGCAAAGTTCCTGACAATATGAAAGATTTACTTAAACTACCTGGCGTTGGTAGAAAAAGTGCTAATTTGATTATGGGTGATGTTTTTGGTGAACCTGCCATTGTAACCGACACTCATTGCATCAGACTTTGTAACCGAATCGGTCTTGTAGATGGAATCAAGGAACCTAAAAAAGTTGAAATGGCTTTATGGAAAATTATTCCACCTGAAAAGGGAAGTGATTTTTGCCACAGACTTGTTTATCATGGAAGAGAAGTTTGCACTGCACGAACTACTCCACACTGTGATAAATGCTGTCTTGAAGATATTTGTAAGAAAAAAATAAAATAAGAATAAGTATTTAGAACATTCCCTTTTTATATTTAAAGAGTTATTTTACAATGATTACAATTTTTGTATTTTTCTTTTACATTTCTTAATACATAAAAAAATAGCTTGCAGATTCATCTGCAAGCTATTTTTCCAAAACATTTTAACATTCTACTTATAATTATTTTGCTATTTGTAAATCGCTATTTTTATTTTCCGAAAAATTTATTATATATTCCAATTACGAAAATAAATATGATTATAAGTGGCAATACATATGTTAAATAAGCTCTCATCCAATTATGTATTTTTACGCCTTTTCCTGTATTTGCTTCTTCCTTGAAATTGTTCCAACCCCAGCCTGATTTTCTTGTACAGAATAAAAGGAATACTAATGAGCCAAGTGGAAGTAAAATATTACTTACAAGGAAATCTTCCAAATCAAGTATTGCTCCACCAAAAACATCTAACCATTTCCACTGCCATACGTTGTATCCAAGTACACATGGAAGTGATAATAAAGTAATAACGATAAAGTTTATAAAACTTGATTTCTTTCTGCTCCAGTGTGTAAGCTCGCTTACGCATGCAATAATATTTTCAAATACAGCAAGCACTGTTGAAAATGCTGCGAATGTCATAAATACAAAGAACAAGCTTCCCCACATTCTTCCTAATGGAATATTATTAAAAATATTTGGAAGTGTGATAAAAACCAAACTTGGTCCCTGAGTTGGATTAACATTAAATGTATAACAAGCCGGGAAAATTATTAAGCCCGATGTAAGTGCCACAAATGTATCAAGACAGGCAATGTTAACTGACTCCCCTAACAATGAACGGTCTTTTCCAATATAGCTTCCAAAAATTGCCATGGCACCAATACCTACACTTAAAGTGAAGAATGCCTGATTCATTGCCGAAACAACGGTGTTCATAATTCCTGCTTCTTTCATTCTTCCAAAGTCTGGAATTAAGTAAAAGCTTAACCCTTCTTTTGCTCCATCCATAAAGAAACTATTTACAGCAAGCACTACCATAATTAAAAGTAATGCCACCATCATAACCTTTGTTACTTTTTCAAGTCCGTTCTGTAAGCCTCTTGAACAAATAAAAACTCCAACTGCTACAACAATTACCATGCACACACCCATGGTTACAGGTTGTCCTAACATTTCATTAAATACATTTCCAACCTGCTTTGAATCTAACCCTTCAAATTTTCCTGTAGCTGTTAAATAAAAATAATATAGCATCCAACCTGCAACTGTTGTGTAAAACATCATAAGTGCATAGTTACCAATTAACGCTATATATCCATGTATGTGCCATTTTGTTTTTGGCTTTTCCAATGCTTTATAAGCTCTTACCGGTGTTTTCTGGCTGGCTCTACCTATGGCAAATTCCATTGTCATAATAGGAAGACCAAGTAAAACTAAAAATATTAAATATATTAATACAAAAGCTCCACCTCCACCTTGTCCTGCAACATAAGCGAATTTCCATACATTACCAATACCAATGGCACACCCTGCTGAGATTAGCAAGAATCCCAATCGTGATTTTAATTTTTCTCTTTCCTGCATCTTTTGTCCCTGTTTTAACAGTAACTGTTAAATTGCCACAAGGGCATCCTTTCTTTGAAATTTTCTATTATATGAAAAAAATCCTCTAGCGCAAAAAAGCGCCAAAGGACATTTTAACATTAATATTAATTTCTGTCATTATTTTTTAACTCTTAATTTCTGTGGAATAATGAAAAACCTTTCTTTTCATATTCTTCTGTATTAATAGATGTCATTGTGTAACCAGTATCAGCAACAACCTGCTTTAACTTATCTTCGTCTAACTGACCTTCTGAAATAATTTCTGTAGTCTTATTTGCATGTGAAGAATTAACCTTCTTTACCTTGAAATTATTTCTAATTGCATCATTCATGTGGCTTTCACACATGCCACACATCATACCATCTATTCCTAATGTTGTCTTAATCATAATAACCTCCTAAACATTCTTTATGTAGGAAATTATATACCCCCTATGGGTATATGTCAAATGTTATTTGCCTTGTTTTCTTTTTTGTTGTTTTGCAACAATTTTCAGTAAAATACATTCCGGTAAAAGTTTCTGTCCTGTAACGGCAAGCTTCATTTTTAAGGATGGCACTATTATTGTCTTTCTATACTTCATTCCCATTAAAGCTTCCTTAACGCAATAATCTGCTGTGATTCCCTTTAATGCAAAAACTACATCTGCATTGTCATTAAACTCTGTGTCAACAGGTCCCGGACAAAGAGCGCCAACATATATATTGCTTTTTCTTTCCTTTAATTCCTGTGCCACTGCTTTGGTAAGGCTAACTACATACGCCTTTGTTGCATAATAAGTAGCCATGTAAGGGCCTGCCGGAAGAAGTCCTGCTGATGATGCCACATTCAAAATTCTTCCATGTCCCTGCTTAAGCATTTTCTTAAGGACTTTCTTAAATAAAATATGCATTGCTTTAATATTTACATTAATCATTGAAAGTTCTTTTTCAAGTTTTGTGTCACTGAAGTTTCCACAGTCACCGAATCCGGCATTATTAATAAATACATAAATATCTTCATCTGCTATTTCTTCAAGCAATTCATAGCAGCCTGATTCTTTTGACAAATCTGCCGGAATTATTCTACATGGAACGCTAAGACTTTCGCTTAACTGTTCTAAACGCTCCACTCTTCTTCCTGTTAAAATAAGTCTGTAGCCCATATTTGCAAATCTCTTTGCAAACTCCATTCCAATACCTGATGTTGCACCTGTTATAAGGGCTGTTTTAATTTTCATAAAATTTACCTTCTTTCTGTTATTTAAGTTTTCTACTAAAATAATTATTGTTCGTCTTCTCTAAGAATTATTTTCATCTTATTTAAGAATTATTTTCTATCTTCAATAATAAATATTTTTCCTCTACTTAAATAATTTACCACATTTCGTCTAAGATAACACCTTATGAATAATCTTTTATTCTGAAATATGTTATTTCTTTTCATCTAACAACATTACGCCTTGTTTTGGATTTGTTTTTATTGCCCCTACAATTGGATGTGGCACATATAACTCCTCTAAATAATCAACGTTTTCTTTTGTTAATTTTACATCTAATGCACCTACTGCATCAACATAGGATATAATGCTTTTTCTATCTTCGCCGTATCTGCTCCCGTTTTTGTTTTCTCATTAAAAATCTTTGATGCCCCATAACTAAAACTGTTCGAATTTGATGCTAAAAATGATGGCACAATTACAATGACGAATATTACGAAAACAGGTATCATTACTTTTCTTACAACATTTCCGAAACCTTTAAATGATGGCACAAATGGTATGTATTCAAATTTATCAAGCCACTTGTAAGTAGCCAAAATAAGACATGGCATAATTTGTGCAAATACGGACAAATATTGTTAGAGATACAGAAGCAAAATACAATGCTAAAATAACCGACCATTTTAGGTTTTTCTTATGCAATTTTTATACTGAAGCATTGGCTGGTATGTTAATTAACTTATTTCAGAATCCAAACAAATGCGACCCAACAGAATTGTTTGAGTATTTTTCAGTTATTTTGTATAACTCACTACCAGCTGTAATTTGTTCCCAGAATACTGAGAAGAGTGATATGTAAGATTTTTTTCTGCACAATAAAAGAGGTAATTACAATTTTCATAATCAAATCATAATTACCTCTTTTTTCAATATTTAACTTATATAATCAAATACTTTTTATATTTATTTTTCTCTAACCCAAACTCTTCTCTTAGGGCTCCATGGACCATATTTTTTTCCAACTTTTGCACGAACAGAAATACCATAGTATTTATCACCTTTTAACTTTTTTGATAAATAAGATGTTTTCTTAATTGTTTTTACTTTACCACCAATTTTAACCTGATATTTCTTTGCGCCTGCAACTTTTTTGAATTTTACTCTAACTTTCTGACTTTTCAATCCTTTAGTTTCTGTTACATTAACACCATTAACTGGTTTCTTTTTAATAGTGAGTGAAATTCTTTCCGGACTTGGGCAATTATGCCAATCAAAGTAAGAGTAAAATGACATCTCTGCAACTACTCTGTACTTTCCCGGTTTAACAATTTTTATATTCCATACTTGGACAAATCCACTTTTCCATCCACAACTTCAACGCCATCCTTAATAAGCCGTCTAGCCTGCTCATCTTTTCCGCCAAAGGCAAAAGCTCCCGAAAGTTCTCCTTTTGAATTAACCACCCTAAAGCAAGGTATGTTTTCCGGGTCCGGATTCTTGTGTAGTGCGTTGCCAACAGCTCTTGCCATTTTCGGTTCTCCTGCCATCTCGGCAATTCTGCCGTAACTTGCTACATGACCCTTCGGTATCTTTTTTACAGCTTCATATATTCTCTTGGTTGGACTGTCAGTGATAATATCGTAACTTTCAGCTATCATTCTTTTTACTTCTTTATCAGGTACACTTCCATCTAAAATTATAGTATTCCAATGTTCCTTGTTCTGATGGTAACCGGGGATTACGGATTCATAAGTCTGCCTCCAAAAATCTCTCCACTGGGGGTCTACTTTTACATTCAAATTCACAAAGCCATCTTTCTCGTACACCCAAAGGAATGCCTTTTTGCTGCCTTTAACTCTTATAAGTTGCCAATTAGTGTCTTTGAAAGGTGTGTCTAAATATGTATTTTCAAATGTTAAACCAAAATCTGTTGCCTGTTTTCTTGTTTTCATGGTTGCACCTCTTTTTTATAAACCTTTCTTGAAGTTGCTCTGTTTTTTATTAATCTAAATTCTCTTTTTTTATAGTTCTTTTAGAATCAAACAAAGCTACATAATACTCTGTGTCTCCTCCTGTTATCTTGGCGCTTCTTAGAAAGCTTATACCATCTTTCCAATATGCATCTTCTCCAACATATTTTACTTTAATGGCGTATTCACATTCAAATCCATTAACATCTTTATTATATGCAATATCCTTTATAGTTCCTGCTTTCTCCATTCCACCATCTTCTTCCCAGTAAAAAGTGATACCTTTAGATAAATATCCATCTGCATCTATGTATTTTACTCCACCATATTCAATGACATCATCCGAATTAACAGTATATGATTTTATACTTGCTCCATCTTTATTTTCTGAAACTTTAAATCTATTTTTCAGTAATTTATATTTTGAAGCTTTCTTTACCAAAGCAAATCGAACACTAAAAGCTTTCTTTACAGAAGTTTCTCTGTCCACTCTACTTCTCTAAATCCAGTCAATACATGACTTTCACCCACAACTAACGGACGTTTTACTAGCATACCATTTGTCGACAATAACTGTAATTGTTCATCCTCGCTCATTGTTGGTAGCTTATCCTTAAGATGCATTTCTTTATAAAGCATCCCACTTGTGTTGAAAAATTTCTTTAATGGCAATCCACTTTCGGTGTACCATTTTTTCAATTCATCATAAGAAGGATTCTCTTCTACAATATGACGTTCTGTATATTCTATACCATGCTCATCAAGCCACTTTTTAGCCTTCTTACATGTTGAACATTTTGGGTAACAAATAAATAACATTTTCTTCACCATCCTTTTCATTATTTTGTTTACTATTTTAGTTCGTGTTTCCATTGACCATTTTCCACAGTGTAATGGAACTCACTAATATCATCTTCCAGAAAAACTTTCAGCATATCATCCATATCCATTGCAAGATTTCCTTTTTTCATCTCCTCCAGTGGAATCCATTTTACTTCTCCTTCCTCAGAAGATTTTAGCTCTCCACTAAACTTATTTGTCTTATAAAAAACAACTATGTATCTGCTGCCATCTTTTTCCATCCAGTCCTTTGTCCCACAAATTCGTGGATTTTCTATTTTCAAACCTGTTTCTTCGTATACTTCACGTATGACCGAATCCACAAAAGATTCGCCCTTTTCAATATGACCACCCGGAAATGTTAAGCCTCCCCAATCGTTGTCAACTTTATCCTGTACAAGCACATTGCCGTCGTCATCATACACCATACACATATTGGTAAGCGTTACCTGCTCCGTTCTCATTTGCTACTCCTATTCTTTTGTTATAATTTTTTTGGATATCCAGTAAATCTTCATTAAATCCCGGCACTCTTCCTAAAGCATTTTTTGCTTCAAGAATCATAAAAATAAGGTCATCTCTATACTTATCTTGATATGGAATTATCTTCATTATTATTTTAGCTTTATCCAGCATTAGCGTCCTCTCTTATTGCTATTTATAATCTTATTTTAACATTGATATAGGCAAAGTAAGCCACATGTACTCTTTTAAGACAGTATAACATAAAGTATATAATGGCTGTTATTTTTTCTTCAATTTCAAGTAAATTTTATAATAACTTTCTATTTTTATCTTGACAATTCTCAAAAAAATTGCTACCATTTAACCAAGAAATGAGTTTTCAACTGAGTAAAGTCTTATGACTGGAAAAGGCTACTCGTTTCTTTTTTTATGTTCATAATATCATATAAATATTTCTTTCCATCTTCTGAATGACGAAATACAATAGCTACATGAAATACATTATACCTTACAATATCCCCACCATCTTCAAATACAGGCAAAGCAAATCTTGATTCATACCTATACCAACCATATTTTGCATCATTATTATGTTTACTCTTTGTATTTGGTGTAAATCTCTTTCCCGTTGATATTTCAATTAATTCAGGTATTCCCTGTGCTGCATTGGCTTTTGCTTTTGCGTTTGCCCCCTTTAAGATATTTGTATATTCTGAATGGGCATATTCATCCGGAAGATCTGAACCTATATACACTACCTCCTTGCTATCTGCAATTGTATAAAATTGACCCACATACTTAGTTAAATATTTCTCAACATCATTCCAACTAATATTTTGTCTACCTTTAAAAATAATATCATTAATTATAACAATATTATTTCCATTTAAATCTTTAACAATAGATACATTTCTTGAATTTTGTTTTTCTTCCATATACTACTTTTTCTCCTTCACACTTTTTAATTCATCATAATAAACTTTATACCGATATGCAGTTCTCCTACTAATATCGCCTTCTGCTACAATTTCGTTAATAGTCATACCACTCTCATATTTACCGGCAAAATCATTATAAGCAGCCATCCATGCTTCGTTATGTTTCTTTCTTCCACCATAATTCCTATTTCTATAATATTCCAACTCAGACAACAACTTCTTGTTCTCTTCTTCCAGTTTCTTAATGCGTTCTAATGCTTCCTCCAATGTTTTTATCATAACTACCTCCTATTAGTTTATTTTGTGCCACTTTGATATTTGTCACAACAATAACATTGATTTTATTTAGTGTCAATTTGATTTTTGACATTTTTTTAAGTATTTGAAAAAAAAAACAACCATTCATTTTCAACCTTTTTTGAAAACGAATGGTCGCCCAAATCACTTACTAAATCTATATTTTTCTTTTATGTGCTCTAACATTTTTACATATTAAGTCTTTTTATCATTCTTTCAATCATCTCTCTCCCGGCAACAGTTTTTCGATTTTGAAAACTACCTATCCATTCTTTTAAATTATTCACATATTCATACATTACTTCAACGTATGACTCGTATACAGCATTCGGGAAATCCGCCTCTGCGTCATAAATAATACTTTCATATGCATCAACTAAACTTTCACATGCGCTATCAATATAAAAACTATAATCGTCTTCATACTCTTCACAATATTCGCATTTTTCAAATAATTCCTTAATACCAGGTACTTCTTTTTCCTCTTCATCGAACGATTTTTCAATAGCTTCTGCAAATGCTTTTTGACATTTTTTTTGGATTTGTTCTTCCCAACTTTCGTCTGATTTATTAACTGAAGTCTTTAAATCATCAATTTTTCTTTCAACGTACCCTTTCGTATTGCCTGTACAATAGACATCCGCAAATGCCTCACAAGATTCAAAAAATACATTTTTCAAGAATGCTGCAATTGAAAATGTTAATTCTTTATAGCATATTTCTGTGGTATCTATTAATTCTTTTTTTACGTTCTCATATAATCCTTTAACCTCAGATACTGCTCTTGACAGTTCCTCCTTACATGCAGCTTTTGCTTTCGCTTTTATGTAATAACCCGAATCATTGTAATCATCAGCCTCACACTCAATAGAACCATCATATTCATATAAGCCTTCTTCTTCGTTTTCAAACGCTTCATCTACAAACTCTTCTAAAATTTCACTTATGTTATCCACAAATTCGCTTATCTCATCCAAATCAATATTACTTAATGCTTGACTATCATTCGATTTTTCTTGGCATTCCGATTCTGAATCAAAAATATCATTAAAGATATCCATTTTACTATCAACCTTGTTTTCTTTTTGCTCTGATATTACTGACAAATTCTTTTCTTCTGCGCCTACTATCTTCCTATATTTCTCATCAAATTGACAATTTACAAATGAAATGGATTTTGATTCAAAATCAACAGGCTGTTTTGCCTCTATCACAACCTCAACTCCATCAATAATTCCAATATACTTTGTATTACCTTTAGATATCGGCACTGAAAATCTTTTACCACACAAATAAATTTCTTTTGCATCCTCATCAAGTAAATCATATAAATCGTCCTGATCAAAAGCCACATAGTCAACATTATTTGCATATTTCATAGCATCAGGATATTCCTTAAGCAGCTCTAATTTACGCTTTCTTTCTTCAGCCTTTCCTTCTTCTTCAGATGCATTTTCATCATATTCTACATCTAAAACTTCACAAATTTTCTTTTCAACATCTTCTTCGTTTGGATTAATTGCTGCGATTTCTTCTGCAATAGTATTTTCATACCTGTCCTGAAGCCATGTTACAAGCCTTCCATCATTAAAGTATTCCAAAACTCTTGATAATGAAAAATTATCACGTAATTCTTCCATACTTCTTACTTCAACACCATCTTCCATTTCTAATGGAAATCTAACCTTTTTTGCCATATTTATTCCTCCGTATCTTTGACACAAATCATTAACTTTTACATTTTCATTGTAGTTTGACACAAGGACATAATATGTCATTGTACTATTTTTCTCAAAAATTAATATGTTGATTGTACATTTCGTCTGTCAAATCTTCTCCTTCTTCAACACCCCCACCTGCCGTTTCAATCAATGTTGCTTTTCCAAAATCATCATCACGTTCTGCTCTTACAAAATAAAATTATTCTTTTTCATCATAAACAATTGCTCTAGCTATATTTCTGTCATGATTAATATAAGCAAGTTTCCATTCTGTATCCTGCAAATTTATTTTTAATTCAGTGTTTTACATTGTTATCTCCTCATTTCATCTAGCATTAATCTAATTTTTTTATCCTGCACCCATCTACATCTATTTTTTCCATAATTACCACTATTGGCAATTATTATTTTTCTTATCTGCAATTGTAATCACATTTGCCAAAATCAAAACGACAGCATACACACACAATATTACAAGCGTTGATGGCATAACATCCATTAACGCTGTCCAGTCTTTTTTATTAACCCAATTTAATGCCATTTTGTACTGAACCAAAAGTGTAGCTATCACAAATGCTAACGAGCAGACTGCTGATAATACCGCCCTATCACTTTCTTTAATTTTTAATATCCAACCACCAATACAAAATATAATGCTGATTGCTCCACAAATAATCCACATATTTCATTCTCAGTATATCGAAATGACTCATTAATCATTTATTAATATACCTTCTCCTCCTTGTTCTTTTATTCAATAATACTTTTATTGCTTGTGCCATAGCCAAAGGATTGTCCACCTTCTTTAAATAGCAATCTGACTTTTACTACTGCGTCCTTAGTTTTTCCTATTTGCTAATTGTCTGTCTATCAACATTCAATTTAATTGCTACTTCTTCGTATTCTCTTCCAATTCCAACATATATTTATCAAAATCAGGTATGAACAATCTATCCTGTATTACACGGTATTTTTCAAATTCTGTTTCATCATAAAGCCTTGTACCGGAATTTTTTTGGGTGGTTGTCACCCTCCCAACTTTCCTTTCTTTAAAATCTATGAGACCTTTGCCCCGTTTTCTGTTTCCTTTTTCTGCTTTGGATTCAACCATTCTTCCTCTGAAAAACTCCAGTCCCTTATTTCTCCTGACCATCTTTCAGGATGTTTCTCTTTTATGTTTCTCATGTATATTTTTTCGTCCCTGTATATTCTTTTCACCAGTTCACTGGCGTGTTCTGCATTCTCGTTTTCCCACACTTCCCAGCCAATTATCTTTCTGCTGTACAGGTCTGAAAATAAATACAGATAGTAATGCTTTCAAAGTATCGGTCCATTTAAATATGTTATGTCCCACATCCACACCTCGTTTGGCTCCGTTGCCTTGTGAGTTCCACAATTCAAATCCTCGCAAACATTTTTATTGAATAATAGATAAACACCCTCCCTTGGTTGTCAATCCATCCATTTTTTATTGACAATGAAACTCGATCTAAAAAGAGTGCGTATAAAAGCTTTGCATCCATTGACAGTTCAATAAAGCATTCATTCTCTGCCAGACATTTTGGCATCTTGATGAAAGTAAAACGCTCCTCATTGGTACAATAGTTATACTTCGGTTGAATACATACCTTTTCTAAATCTCTCATAAACTTGATCCTTTCTTTTCAAATTTGTAATTTTTATAAATCATTCTTCTGGGAGCAATCGGCAATTTCTAAAATTGGGCAACAAAAAAGCAACCGATATTACTCGATTGCCACTCTGTTACTCTTGCGAAACTATTCCTTTTTCAAAAAATTTGTAAATATTGCCTAAATGCTTTTGTAAACTTTTTCCTTCAAAAAACATTACAAATTGATAATTGACTTTTTGAAAATTATTGTTCTCAAGTTTCTATCAAAATTAGAAAAAGCCCAAACCACAAGGGTTTGAGCTTCATTTGCGCATTCACGTTTTCTGTTTTTGGGTATAGAAGCCCCACTACTAAATATAGAGTATTGGTTTGATTTTGTCAAATCTTAGTTCTTATCTATATTCTTCCGTTAAATAAAAAAGTAAATTTCACATTGGACTTAAGTACTTATTTCAGTTTTCCATATATCTCATCCGTTACTATTTCACACCATTCGGATGATGTTTTTTCTCCCGGTACTTCAATTGCCAGATGTGAAAACCATTCATCTGGTGCTGCTCCATGCCAGTGTTTTACTTCTGCCGGAATATTGACACAATCTCCGGGTTTCATTTCTACTGCTTCTTTTCCTTCTTCCTGATAGTATCCACGTCCTGCAATGCAGATAAGAATCTGTCCGCCTCCGCTTTTTGCATGATGAATATGCCAGTTATTTCTGCAACCAGGTTCAAAAGTCACATTGAAAATTCCAACCTGTGACGTAGACACAGGAGCCAAAAAACTTTTCCCTGTAAAATATTGTGCAAATTTATCATTTGGCTCTCCAATCGGGAATATCATCTTTTTAGCATGAGCTCTCATTGCTTCATCTTCATATGAAAGATCACCTTCGTCTATACTCCAGACATCTTTTGCAAGATTGAATGCCGCCCATCCTTTTGGCCACCCTGCATAAAATGCTATATGGGTAATCACGGCTGCAATTTCTTTCTGAGTCACTCCATGAGCTTTTGCATTTTCAAAATGATGTACTAAAGATGTATTAATCATTCCTGAAGCGATAAGTGCTGTGACTGTTATAATACATC
>OLOJ01000654.1_pt1 | contig 35404 bp, 27 predicted proteins | sample 1672251 | NCBI WGS metagenome assembly OLOJ01 (sample SAMEA3136664, study PRJEB25190) | human gut metagenome | biome: human gut; feature: human-associated habitat; material: faeces | place: Austria | collected 2013 | reverse complement strand
TGTCCTACAAATAAGATAGCACATTTTGTTGAAGTTTCTTTATATTTTATTTTATTTTATCTAGCACAACAAGTTAAGTTAAATAATGTCAGTGAAATAGCGAATGATCTCTTATTTGATTTGGATAAACTAAGAGAACGCTGGGGGAATACGCAGTTTATAGAAGTAGAGGAATATTCGGAAGAAGAATGGGACGATTCAACTTCGAATGGACAACAACGCAGAGGTAAATCAACAAACATTCACTTTCCAGTTTTGGCTAAAGTTAAGTGGGAGTATGTTCTGTTTAATTTTAGAAATAAAGAAAGAATTGGGATTATAAAAGAAGAATTAAAAAAGGAAAAAATTTCTCTTTCTGATGCTATAGATGAAAATTTTTTCAAAAAAAATAAAGAAAAATTAAACGCAATATATAAGAAGGTTCCCGGTGATTTTAATACAAATTCGATTACATTATTTTCAGGAGCGTGTACTGATAATGTACGTCAATATATTTACAACCCAGAATTATATGGTTATATTCATTGTTACTATAAAAAATCAGGTTGTCTGTTTATGGGGGATTATGACGCATCAGGAAAGGAAAAATGGAAGCAATTAGAGGAAGCATATGAGCCATATTTGAAATATATCGGATGTGTTCAAATTCCACATCATGGATCCAGGCGTAGTTTTAATTCGAAATTACTTAATATAGACGCAGAATTTGTCATTTCAGTAGGATATAAAAATAGATATCATCATCCAAGTGCTGAAGTCGTTAAAGAAATTGTTTTACATAAAAAATGGCCCTGGATTGTTACGGAAATTCCGAAAAGTATAGTTGGTGCAGAAGTGGAATTAGGATGATTTTTTTGCTGACGCTGTAAAAGACAATATTTGTTCTTTCCATATAAATATAGTATACTAGAATATATCCAGGAAATGTAATAAAATTCAGTATTTGACTGTTTTTATTTATTGCATTACGAAAATTATACAAAAAAATTTCATGCTAACAGGATTTTTTGACAAATTGTGAGGTGTAAACAAATGGAATTGTATCATGCAAGTAAAGAAATCGTCACATACCCAGAGATACGAAAAGCAAAATATACAAAAGATTTTTCGTGGGGATTTTATTGTACGAATAATATGAAGCAGGCTATTCGCTGGGCAAATCGAGGTATTGGCGAGCCAATAATTAATTACTATGATTATGAACCGAATGAAGAATTAAAAATACTGAGATTCCCAGAAATATCAGATGATTGGCTTGATTTTATTGCACAATGCCGGAGTGGTAAAACTCATACATATGATATTGTAGAAGGTCCGATGGCAAATGATACAGTATGGAATTATGTGAACGATTTTTTGACAGGACGCATAAGCAGAAGACAGTTTTGGGTACTGGCAGAATTCAGACATCCGACTCACCAGATTAGCTTTCATACACTTTCTGCACTTGATTGTCTGCATTTTATAAAGAGCGAGGTAAAATATGAACGAAAAGGAACGGAATGACTATTTTTATGTATGTGCGTTGATTGAGTATATTGCACGCGAAACCAGGAATCATCGTGGCGATATTGTAAGTGCGATTGGCGAGGCAGGGATAGAAAAGCTTTTATATGATGCGGAAGTAAATCATTGTCTCAGTTTTGAGCAGGTCAGCGATGAAGTAATCGAGTACTATAAAATACATCAGGGAGATTTTGATACCATTTCGGGTTGCAATTACTCCATACCGAGTTTCCTGGATATTGGAAAGCTTTACAGTATCATGATCGAAGACTGTGCAAAAAAGGGAGAAGAAGTAAAAGAACTGATGAAAATTTTCTCGTCCTTTATCAGTGATGAAATATCCGATTTCAATACAGACCTGTATTATCAGAATCCCGATTATCTGGAATGGTCGTATCGGGAGGGAAGACTGCTGGAGTAAACAGATGATATCAGACCGGAAACTTTATAACAGCATATTTTCCGGCAGAGAGGAAGGCCTGCTTTTCTGTACCGCAAGGAGTAGAGAATATTAAAACGAAATAGTATTTAAGGGCAGTGTCTGATTTTGGGGATGCTGCCCTTGATTGTATGTTAAAATCTATTAAACAATATGGAAAGATAAAGAGGACAAAGACCGATGAACAAACAAGAGATACAACAGGTAGTAGAAAGCTATATAAAAAATGAAAATGCCCGATATGCATTACTGATCAGCGGTGCGTGGGGCTGTGGAAAAACCTTTCTATACGAAAACTATCTGGCTGATGCCATATCGGCCTTAGAAGTTGGAAAAAATAACAGAAAGACAAACATTTATATCTCACTGTATGGAATGAACTCTATTGAGGCATTGTCAAAACAATTACTATCTAACTACTTGATTTATGCAAAAGCCAACGGAAACGATATAGTAAGAAAAGGAGTAAAGGCAGTATCGGGGATTTTAGGGGCTGCAAGCAGAGCATTTTCGTTTTCAGCAGGTGCTGTTTCAATGGATCTGGAAAAATTAAACGAACTAAGTACGACAATTGAAGTAAAAGATCTGGTAATATGCTTCGATGATCTGGAAAGATGCAGCATATCCATCAGTGAAGTGTTTGGCTACATAAATAATCTGATAGAACATTGCAATTGCAAAGTGATTATTCTGGCAGACGAGGACAATATAGGGAAAACTTATGCGAATATAAATGTTGAGCAAAAATATCAGACAATATTAACCGGTGGAAGAAAGGTGATTCGGGATAAACCTGAAGATAAAACCAAAAGGACTGATTTAGCAACGGATGAATTAACAATGAAAGAGCTAAAACAGTTAAACGAAACCTTATATTCAGAAAATTATATTTACCGTGATATAAAAGAGAAAGTTATTGGGAAGACCTGTAAGTATACTCCGGGAATTGAAGAATCATTAAAAGATCTGATCATGGGGAATGCAAAAAGTAAAGGGTATCTTGAAGAGGGTAAATACAGACAGTTCTTAACAGAACATATGGATAAAATAGTAAATGCATTTCATGAGGCTGGGAATAACAATCTCAGAGTGGCCGCAATGTGGATTGATCTGTTTGAAGAAATCTATAAAGTGACCTGTAAAAATTTCAATGAATCTGAGTATTATGAAGAAATTGTTGCCGACTTTTTGAGATACAGCATCTGGATAGTAGTCGCAGACAGAGATAATAAAACGCTCATAAGTAATCTGTCTTATTATGGAGATCAAAAATATGTTCATTTTGAAAATCATAAATATACTTACACAGCAGAATATTTTTTCGTTAATAAATATATGAGAAATGCATATCTTGATGAAGCAGAATTAGTAAAAGCGGCAAGAGATATTGAGAAACGATGCAAACATGAAAAGGGATATAAGAAACAAACTATAAAATCACAGGGCGAGACCTGTGCCAGACTTTATGAGTGGAAACTTATGGAGGACGATGAAATAAGAAATTATATTAAGCAAATGCTGAAAGAATTAGAGGAAAACAAATATGCATACGAAGATTATTCTAATATCCTTATATTATTGATTATGTTCCAGAAGTATCATTTATATAAAGGCGATATTGCCGCAATTCAAAGTAAAATGCTTTCCTTTATTGATACGGATGAAAATGTGCAGGAAGAAAGACGTATACCGTTATCATTTTCGGATTCAGAGGTTGAAGAAAAGTTTAAATTCTTCTATGATCCAATCGCAGAAAAAAGAAGAATAAGAAATGCATTTCTGGAGAAGAAAGAAATTGAAGAAGAAAACGCATATGAAAACGCACAGAAATTCCTGGAAAAATGTACCGAACGCGAAGAATATTATCTCGGGCATAAATCCTTTATGGAATATATCGACCAGGAAAAACTGATGAAATTAATAAAAAAGAGTACTGCACGGGAAATATATGCAATAGTTGAAGCGTTTAAGGCAGTATACTACATGGGAAATTTAAATGATTTTTATGTTTCAGATATAGAAATGCTGACACGATTAAAAAACTCTTTGACAGAGTATAATAAAAATAATGTGGAAAAAATTACAAACCATTTAGCGGTAGAAGCATTGATTGTGAAAATCGAAAATGTATTGGAAGGTTTGAGGTAGAAATCCTTTAATATTTGCTAAAATCCCATCTTTGACAGTTAAAAGATTAGGATTCTGCTATCGAGAGGGCAAAAAAGAGAGTGGCATTGTTACAGACATTTGTTATGATGGATCAGATTTTTTGTAGAAGTATGTCGAAAGAAAGAATGCCTGTTTCGATATACCGAATTATAAAAACTTCGCGAAGTGTGGTATAATAAGACAATGCAGATATATAAGGATTAATATATATGATATGCTTTTACCAGTAACGATAATTAGCAGTTATCTATTAAATTTTTATACGATAAGAGGAATAAAATGGCAACCGTATCAGATTTTAAACGACAGTATGTTAAAGCAATTCAAGAAGGTTATGCAGCTATTTTTGCAGGAGCAGGTTTGTCCCGCCCGTCTGGTTTTGTAAATTGGAAAGAACTTTTAAGAGAACTGGCAGAAGAAATTCATTTGGATGTTGACAAAGAAACAGATCTAGTAGAAGTTGCACAATATTACTGTAATGAAAAAAGAGGCCGAAGTGAACTAAATGCTAAAATTTTAAATCGTTTTATCACTGAATCTCAAGAGAATAGTAGCATTAATTTGCTGGCTGAAATGCCTATACAAACATACTGGACAACAAATTATGACCATTTACTAGAGGATATTTTAAGAAAACATGGTAAAAGAGTAGATATTAAGATGGTGTCGCAAAATCTTTCTACTACACTATCAGAAAGCGATGCAATTGTCTATAAAATGCATGGAGATTATCTAGACCCTTCAACATGCGTGATAACGAAAGATGATTATGAACTGTACAATGAAAAAAGGCAATTATTTACTACTGCTTTACAAGGTGATTTAGTATCCAAAACTTTTCTTTTTATTGGATTTAGTTTTGAAGATCCTAATTTGAAATATATCCTCAGTAGAATCAGAAATCTTCTGGATGCAAATAGACGTACACATTATTGTCTGTTGGAAAAAATACAAAAAGAAAAATATGATGATTTAGACGAATTTTATTATGATTTAAACAAACAAGAATTACGTATACATGATTTAATGCGTTACGGTATTGAAGCAGTCTTAATAGATAATTATGTTCAGATACCCCATATATTGTCAGACATTCAAAGAGAAACTAAATGTAATAGCATTTTTATTTCAGGTGCAGCTCATGAATATGGTACAGCATGGGAATATACCGCCCCTCAGTTTATTCGAGCTTTAGTCAAAGAACTATATCAAAAACATTATAAAATTATCACAGGACATGCTCGTGGAATAGGAAGTTATGTCATCAGTGCTATTGTAGAAGAATGCCAAAATAATGTGTCGAAACTTGAAAAACACCTTATGATTAAAGCATTTCCTTATGAGGACAAGAATAGAAACGATTACAAAGAGTTAGTAACCACATATCGTGAGGGAATATTTAAAAATGCAGGCATTGCAATCTTCATGTTTGGTAATAAAATTTCCGAGAAAGGTGTAGTTTTAACGGATGGCGTTTATCAGGAATTTAAAATAGCTCAAAAAGCTAATGCATATATTATTCCGATAGGTTCTACTGGATACGTTGCAAAACAAATTTGGGATGAAGTTTGTGTACATATAAATGACTATCCTTATTTAAAATCTGAAGAATCTGTGCTTCGTGAAAGTACGGATCCCGCAAAAATAATTTGTTCCATTATGAAAATTTTATCAAGAATCCAAAAGAATTTTTAATTCTTCTAATATCACATGAAGTGAATATAATATCGAAATATATATATTATAAGTGGGTTCGTAATTTGGATTAAAGCAAAAACCTCTCAGGATGTTGCTAAGATTATTTGAAATACTCATGTATTTATTGGGTTTAGAGGTAAGTGCGCTATAAACCGCATTTACCACACCCGTTATATTGCAAAGTTCGATAGTTGCAATGCGAAAATCGTATAAGAAATATTCTCTTCTCTCTAGCAGCGTTAATAACGATTCCTTGCATGGAAAAGAATATTTATATAATGAAGAATATTCTAACTTATTAGGATTCAACTCTAAAATGCGGTCTTTATAATATCTTCCTACAATTCTACATATTATTTCTATGCGATCATTATCAGCAAAATGCTTTATATCTATTTTTTCGAAAGCCCGACCTTCAAGCCATGGTATTTTCTCATAAACTATATTTTTGTCAATGTCCACATATACAGGAATAATAATCGTTTGGTCCTTTTTCTCTTTTGAATGAAATAAATTTAATTCTTCTAAAGGCCATGAACGAGTCAAAAATTCCTGATTAATAACAGCAATACAGTAAGTTGAATTAGTAACAGCCTCTTTGATTTTACTATAGATATTCTGTCCTGTAACTATTCCATTTCGATCAATCCAAACATTAAATCCAAGAGCAGATAACGATTGCATAAGTGGTATGACAAAAACGGATTTCATTTCCTTACTATGTGAGATGAAAAAATCGATATTCATATAAATACTCCAATAGTTTAATAGATAACTGCTAATTATCCCACATAATCCCCTGTACCATACGAAAACCATACACCTCAGCCTTTATTCCCCCACCATTCCATGCTATACTACAACTCCGAACAATCTGCTGTAAAAGCAAATACAAAAGCAAAAGGAGACCTCAAAAAACATGAACATACAATCCAACCTCGCCCCATACCTGGAATTCTGCAAATACCGCAAGGAACTCGACTACAACACCCTCAAAGCCTACAAGACTGATCTCTGGCAATATTTCGCATACACCAATACCAGCGCCCCACAAAGACAGCAGATTGAAGACTATATCACCCATCTGCACAAGCAATACAAGCCCAAAACCGTAAAAAGAAAAATCGCCTCCATAAAAGCCTTCTATAATTATCTGGAAGAATCCGAGATCATCACTGAAAATCCATTTCACAAAATCAAAGTCAAATTCAAAGAATCCGTGACACTTCCCAGAATCATTCCCAGAGAAGAAATCGAACAGCTTCTGAATCATATCTATAAATGCCTGGAACAAAGCACCGCATCAGATTATAAATATATTCTGCGAGATGCAGCAGTCATCGAACTGTTTTTCGCAACAGGAGCTCGTGTCTATGAAGTTTCCAATATAAAAGAAGAAAATATCAATCTGAACACAGGACTGATCAGACTAATGGGAAAAGGAAACAAAGAAAGATACGTCCAGATCAGCAATCCCGCTGTGCTTGCCATATTGAAAAAATATTACAAAGAAAATAAAACAGAGATCCAAAACAGCGGCTTTTTCTTTGTAAACTGCCGGGGAAGCAGATTTACAGAGCAATCCATCCGCCTGATGCTGAAAAAATACACAAACCAGGCCGGCATCAAAAGAAACATAACCCCACATATGTTCCGTCATTCTTTTGCGACCTATCTGATAGAAGAGGGCGTGGATGTAAGCTGTGTGCAGCAGATTCTGGGGCATAGTTCCATAAAAACAACACAGATCTATATCCATATTGCAGCGAGGAAACAGGCTGAAATTCTGAAAGAACTGCATCCACGAAACAAGATGGATATTGTTGGAGCAGTATAGGAATAAATATGTTGTTGGAAGTCATAAAAAATTTGTACAGTTTTGTATAAATATGTCGAAAGAACGAACGAGTTTTTCGTTATACAGAATGATTGAGAGGACTTTATATATGATATAATGAAGTTGTCAGAAAATATTGAAGATGGAAGGAAATATGGAATGGAAAAGTTTGTAGAGAAATTTAATATCTTTGATTTATTTGCGATGCTAATGCCAGGAATAGCATCATTATGTGCGTTGAGTGGGGTCATGGTGTTTAAATATTATGAAATATGGAAACGAGCCGACAGTGAAAAATATATTGTGTTTTTTGTGTTGACATATGTATATGGTTTGTTTTTGCATGAGATAGGAAATTTTTTCGATAAAAAATTTTTGTATAAAATATTATATGGAGGGGAACCAAGAAAAATTTTTCTTTTGGAAGAGTTTCAGGAGCAAATTTGGGAAAGTGAAGCGCAATATAATAATGCATGTTCGATAAGAAAATATTTGAAAAAATATATTGATTTTAAAGAACTAAAACATGTAAGTAAAAAAGACGTTAACTATCTGATGTTTGCATATTGTTTGAACAAATGCGAGATGCTTAATCTAACGAATAAAGTGGATCGCATGTTGGCTATCTCAGAAATGGCAAGATCTTTATTTTGGGGTTGCTGTTTTGCTATATGCATGGATGTATATTTTATAGCTACCTTTTCTTCCAATAATATATTTTTATGGATTGAAATGTTGCTTTTCTTTTCGCTTTCCATAGTATTTATAAATAGGAAGAAACGGTTTGAACAATTCTATATTCGAATCTTAATTAGATATTTTATAATATATGAAAAAAGTCAGAACAAAAAATAAGAACTGAAAATTTGAAACAGTTTGCACGACAATGGAAAACTAAAAAAATATGTTTTTATAAAAGGTGGAAAAATAATATGAGAAATATTCTGAATGTAATAAAAAGACGGATTAGAAATCTTCCTGATAAGTGGAAAGAGGGTATAGTATATCCTGTCATAGGAACTGTTGTGGGAGGCCTTATATTAGCTTTAATAGTAAATTTATGTGGAAACTTATTTCAAACAGTAAGAGATAAAAAATCTCAATTTGATGTGTCAGGAGAAATGTTAACACCAATACCAGCGCACACCCACGATAATAAAATTGCAGAAAATGAGGATGCAAACACAATAAATTTGGAAAGTACTGATACAGAGAGTATGGCAGTTAATATTTGCGATTATCTCACCTGCCGGTGGGGATGATGAAAGACCCGTTCAGCAGTGGAAATGTGATATTTCCACTGCTGAACAGGAATATTTAGCAACATACATAGGAACTACAGGTGATACAGATGGCGACGCGGGCAAAAGATATGTGTGTGTGGCAACAGGAGATACTGGGGAATTTAATGTTGCAATATGCTCAGATATAGCTGGATTATATTCTGTAGAAGTTAATCTTAAATATAACTTTAGGGGGAAAACAAAAACGGAAACAACAGATGAGATGCAGTTCATAATTCGTTAAAAATAATAAATAATTACTTGGCAGCAGTTTCTTTGGAGACTGCTGTTTGCTGTGTACGAGATATTATCATATTGCGACAGCACAAAGACAGAAACCCTGCTGTGGGCTGACTTGACGAAGTTTTGAAATTAACGCATAATATATTGAAGGTTATGTATGCAACGTATGGTTTAAGAAGCATAGTACGATTGTTTACAAGTATCGTTATGATGCCAGACAGATAGCAAATATCGGGAATTAGTAACAGATTCACATGCCGGAATAAATATATTCAGGAAGCAATTACACCAGAAGGAAGAAACAAAGGAGAAACGCGTATGCAGGAAATAAAAGACTATAACGACAAAAATAAAATGTATGATATCATGAACACCACACAGAGTAATTACTCAAATATGCTGAAGAGACTACAGCAAAAGAAAAGCTTCTCAAACTTTGTAATTACCTATTACAGCATTGCCCTGATTGTTTATTCGCTTACAGCAGTGTTTTTTCCAGAAGTGTTCGATGAGAAATTATCAAGCTATTTCAATATAATATTGTCGATTGTTGTACTGACATATTCGCTGATTATTACAAATGCCAAATATTCCGAAAGGATTCAGGCAGCTGAACGAATTATGAATGAGGTGAAAGCCAGAAAAAGAGAACTTACAGATGATAATGTAGCGGAGAAACGCAGGGAATATGAAGAAGTTATATCAAAGGCTGAATACAGATCGGAAGTGGATTTCTTTCGCACATTGAAACAGAAATGCAAGAAAAACAATATACGCCTGTGTCATTACAGACAAGACCTGGGTGAAATGACAGATCGGGAAGAGGCCAAAAAACTTAAAGAATATCTGAGCGAAAATTTCCCTCTGACTCAACAGATCAAAATAATCGCCCAGCATATATGGGAAGGAATTATCATTCTGGTGCCAGCAGTCATTTTTATAGTCTGCTTTTGCGTATGATAGAAGAAAATGCCCCAATGATCAAGTAGATAGTAGTTTTGCTGGATCAGACTGCATTTGGCTTTAGACAGGGAAGTTTAGAATGGTTCAGACATTGTGTTTTTTGACCCGACTCATTTTCCAGTGTTCTTGTGATTGGCAGGGCTGCAAAATAAGTTTTAAGGTAGAAATTCTTTAATATTTATTAAAATAATCACGATAGTGTCAAAAACGGTGCCGTTTTGTGCCGAATCAACGTAGCTTTTGGGTTGACGAATTTTGATTAAGTAGGTATATTATATATACGAATAAATCAAAAGTGGAGTGGAGCACATATGTATAAGAAAGCAGCACAGGGGTGGCTGAAACACTGGGATTTTATTCTTCTGGATGTCATTTGTCTGCAGATTGCGTTCATTATTGCCTATTTTCTCCGGCAGGGAGGCGGTAATCTGTATGCAGATCCGTTGTATCGCAGTGAGGCAATCAGCTTTATTTTATGCCAGATCGTAGTGGTCTTTTTCAGCCAGTCGTATCAGGGCATTCTCAAAAGAGGATACTACGGTGAATTTACCAAAACTGTAAAGCATGTTGGCATGGTGATGCTGTTGTCCATGGCATATCTTTTTGTTACACAGCAGTCAGGAGATTTTTCCAGAATCGTTTTCTTTATTACAGCAGGCATTTATCTGGCTATTGCCTACATTGTAAGAATTTTATGGAAGAAATGCGTGCTTAGGAGAAATCTTACAGATAAGCGCAAACGGTCTATGGTGTTGGTGGTGGCATCTGATGAGGTAGAAGTTACAATTCAGAGGATGCTGAGTGGACCAGTTCAGGATTTTACAATCACAGGAATCGCTTTTATGGACGACAGCTTCAAAGGGGATATATTCAATGGAATTCCTGTCATTGGTAACATTGATACGGTTCAGGATTATCTCTGCCGTGAGTGGGTAGATGAAGTATTTGTAAAAGTTACAGATACACAGCCCTACCCGAGAAAGCTGATCGATGAGATCGTCACTATGGGATTAACCGTACACTTAAGCCTTGGTTCTGTAGAGCAGTCTCTGAGCGGTAAGAAATTTGTAGAAAAAATAGGAGATTATACAGTCGTCACTTCCAGTATCAACACAATTTCACCGAAGCAGATGTTCTATAAACGAGTTCTGGATATCACAGGAGGAATTGTCGGCTGTCTGGCTACATTATTACTGATCGTTATTATTGGTCCTATGATCTACATTAAATCACCTGGTCCGATTTTCTTCTCACAGGTTCGTATCGGTAAGAATGGTAAACGTTTCAAGATTTATAAATTCCGAAGCATGTATATGGACGCTGAGGCCCGCAAGGCAGAGTTGATGAGCCAGAACAAGATGGATGGCTTCATGTTCAAGATGGACTATGATCCACGTATCATCGGCAGTGAGAAAAAAGACAAAAACGGCAATCCGAAAGGAATTGGAAACTTTATCCGCAAGACTTCTCTGGATGAATTTCCGCAGTTCTGGAATGTCCTTAAGGGCGATATGAGTCTGGTAGGAACCCGCCCGCCGACAGTAGATGAGTGGGAGCAGTACGAACTTCATCATAGAAGCCGTATGTCCACCAAGCCGGGAATCACCGGTATGTGGCAGGTAAGCGGTCGAAGTGATATTACAGACTTTGAGGAAGTTGTACGTCTGGATACTGAATACATAGAAAACTGGACAATTGGTCTGGATATTAAAATTCTGATGAAAACAGTCCTTGCTGTTGTCAAGCATGAAGGGTCTGTATAACTTGACAGCGTAGATTCGACAGGTTATGATAAAATATATGTCATTGTAAATAAGATGATGCTTTGAAACCTCAGCATAATGCTTTTTCCTTACAGATTTGTGTTTTCTACAAATAAATCAGGACAACACATTGTGCAGAGGTTTTTCTGGGTATTGACAGATGAAAGTTTATGACAAACAAAAACAGAACTTAATAAAATTCAGGAGAAATAAAATGAGTGTAATAGGATTGGAAAATAAAACAATTTTAGTAACAGGTGCAGCAGGCTTTATAGGCTCAAATCTGGTTAAGAGAATATATAAAGAAGTGCCATCAGCTAAAGTCGTAGGTATTGATAACATGAATTCCTACTATGATGTGTCATTAAAGGAATTCCGACTGAAAGAGTTAGAGGAATATTCGGATTTTACATTTGTAAAGGGCAACATTGCAGATAAAGAACTGATAAACAATCTGTTTGATGAATATAAACCGGCAATTGTAGTAAATCTTGCAGCACAGGCAGGAGTGCGCTATTCTATCACAAATCCGGATGCTTATGTGGAATCCAATCTGGTTGGATTTTTTAATATTCTGGAGGCCTGCCGCCATTCTTATGATAATGGACAAAGTGGTGTAGAACATCTGGTGTATGCATCTTCTTCCAGTGTTTATGGCTCTAATAAGAAAGTTCCATACAGTACTGATGATAAGGTAGATAATCCGGTTTCTCTTTATGCGGCAACCAAAAAGTCGAATGAGTTAATGGCACATGCTTATTCCAAGCTGTACAATATCCCATCTACAGGCCTTCGTTTCTTTACAGTGTACGGTCCTGCCGGCCGTCCTGATATGGCTTACTTTGGTTTTACTAATAAACTTGTAAAGGGCGAGACTATCAAGATCTTCAATTATGGTAATTGCAAGCGTGATTTTACCTATGTGGATGATATCGTGGAAGGTGTTGTTCGCGTGATGAAGAAAGCTCCGGATAAGAAAAACGGCGAGGACGGTCTGCCGGTTCCACCGTATGCAGTGTACAACATTGGCAATCAGAATCCGGAGAATCTGCTGGATTTTGTACAGATTCTGAGTGTGGAACTGGTACGGGCGAAAGTACTGCCTGAGGATTACGACTTTGAAGCTCACAAAGAACTGGTTCCGATGCAGCCGGGTGATGTGCCGGTGACTTATGCAGATACGAGTGCTCTGGAACGTGACTTTGGGTATAAACCAAGCACCAGTTTGCGTGAAGGATTAAGAAATTTTGCTGAATGGTATGCAAAGTTTTATAATAAATAAGAATGTTTTTATGTTGGCATTTTGCTGATTATAAATAAAGAGGAGATAAACATCGTGAGAGAATTTAAGGATTTGAGAATTGCAGTTGCAGGTACAGGTTATGTTGGGCTTTCTATTGCTACATTGCTGAGTCAGCATCATCATGTTACAGCTGTAGATATTATCCCGGAGAAAGTGGAACTGATTAATAACAAAAAGTCTCCGATTCAGGATGATTACATTGAGAAATATCTGGCTGAAAAGGAACTTGACTTAACTGCAACTCTGGATGCAAAGGAGGCATACAGTGATGCTGATTTTGTAGTAATTGCTGCACCTACGAATTATGATTCCAAGAAGAACTTTTTTGACACATCTGCAGTCGAAGCTGTAATCAAATTGGTCATTGAGTATAATCCGGAAGCTATCATGGTTATCAAGAGTACGATTCCGGTTGGCTATACTGCGTCTGTACGCGAGAAGTTCCACTGTGACAATATCATCTTCAGTCCGGAATTTCTGCGTGAGAGCAAAGCTCTCTATGATAACCTGTATCCTTCTCGTATCATTGTTGGTACTGATGTGGAGAATGTCCGACTGGTAAAAGCAGCACATACTTTTGCGGAACTTCTGCAGGAGGGTGCTATCAAGGAAGATATTGATACTCTGTTTATGGGATTTACGGAAGCAGAGGCAGTTAAACTGTTTGCAAATACCTATCTTGCACTGCGTGTATCCTATTTCAATGAGCTGGACACTTATGCAGAGATGAAGGGATTGAACACACAGCAGATCATCAACGGAGTCTGCCTTGATCCTCGTATCGGTACCCATTATAACAATCCATCTTTCGGTTATGGTGGATATTGTCTGCCGAAAGATACGAAACAGCTTCTGGCAAACTATGCAGATGTGCCGGAAAATCTGATTGAGGCTATCGTTGAAAGCAATAGAACCAGAAAAGACTTTATTGCTGATCGTGTACTGGAGATTGCCGGTGCTTACGAAGCAAATGACAGCTGGGATGAGAGTAAGGAAAAAGAAGTTGTTGTTGGAGTGTATCGTCTGACAATGAAGTCCAATTCTGATAACTTCCGCCAGAGTTCTATTCAGGGTGTTATGAAACGTATTAAGGCAAAAGGTGCAACAGTGATTATTTATGAGCCGACTCTGAAAAATGGAGAAAAATTCTTTGGTTCTGTTGTTGTAAATGATCTGGATGAGTTCAAGAAGCAGAGTCAGGCTATCATTGCAAACCGTTATGACCAGTGTCTTGATGATGTAAAAGAAAAAGTCTACACAAGAGATATTTTTCAGAGAGATTAAAGGTAAAAATAATGATTATAAAAATATATCGCCTTGAAAATTGGTTATACAATCACCATTTGAAAGTATTTGCATTAATTATAAAGATGATTATTAGAGTGATGTTCAGTGCTGTTATCCCACCGTCAGTTTCAATTGGCCAAGGCACATTTATTACCTATCATGGGCTGGGAGTGGTAATACATAAAAATGCAGTAATAGGTAAGAATTGTTGTATCCGTCAGCATGTTACAATTGCTGGTGGCCGGGGGGGGGATTCCTACGATAGGAGATAATGTTGAGATTAATGCTGGTGCAGTAATTGTTGGTCCAGTGCATATAGGAAATTATGTGAGAATAGGAGCGAATGCGGTTGTAATTCAAGATATTCCGGATAACTGTACCGTAGTAGGGGTTCCAGCAAAAGTAGTAAGAGTGTATAAACCGGGTGAAAATACGTTTTCAATTTAAATTTATATATTTGGAGGAAATTAAAATGAAAAGCATTATGGTAACTGGTGGCTGTGGTATGATTGGTTCTAATTTGGTAAAGCGTCTTGTGAAAGAAGGATGGGATGTCTATGTGGCTGATAATCTGTGGCGTGGTAAGATTGAGAATTTGAATGATGAGAATGGTAAGCCAGTAATTGATCTTGATACACATTTCTTTAAAAAAGATCTTTCTATATACGAAGAAGCTGAGTCTGTAGTTGGAATTACAGACTATGTAGTTCATTTGGCTGATATTGTTGCGGGTATTGATTATGTATTTAGCAATCAAGGAGAACTGTTCCGTGTAAATAATCTAATAAATTCAAATTTGTTTGCTGCGTGTCGCAAGGCTGGCAAAGAGAAAATTAAAGGATTGCTTTATGTTGGTACCGTATGCAGTTTCCCTCTTACTCGTCAGAATATGCTGAATCCAGAGCCACTCCATGAAGATGAATTGTTCCCGGCAATGCCAGAATCTGCATATGGTTGGAGTAAATTGATGGGACAGTTAGAAATTGGTTACTTGGAAAAAGAAACAGGTATTCCTTGCTGCACCTTAATGTTCCATAATGTATACGGAACGCCGACCGATTTCGGTGAGCGTAGTCAGGTTATTCCGGCATTAATTCGTAAGGCGGTTAACTATCCGAAAGAAGAATTTGTTGTTTGGGGCTCTGGCGAACAGGGACGTGCATTTATTCACGTTAATGATATCGTGAATGCACTTGTTCTAGCTTTGGATAAAGGTTGGGGACATGGCTGGATTCAGATAGGACCTTCTTATTGTACCAGCATAAAAGAGATTGCGTATAAAGTTGCTGAAATTAGCGGAAAAGGAATTGAGCCAAGGTTTGATACTACAAAACCGGAAGGTGATAAGGCTCGTTGTGCTGATTATACGAAAGCAAAAGAAATTCTTGGATGGGAGCCATCTGTTTCCTTGGAAGAAGGTTTGAGAGAATCCTATCACTGGATTGAAAAACAAATTAAGGGCTAATAAGTAGATACACTTAGACTTCAGCTTTTAATGACTGGAGTCTAAGTCTGTTTATTTTGGAAGAATATGAGGGTTGATGATGAGGACAGATAAGATATATCAGCGCAAAAGAGATTTTGATGTGTGCGGAATTGTAGGAGTTTGTGCAACAACGAAAAAAGAATTTGTAAAAGAAGTGTTTTCAATGCCTACGACACCAGTGAGTGCTACAGTAGATCTCGTGGGTGTTCCTGCAATTATTTCTGCGAAGGAGAACCCGAAAATAGCGGAGATGTACAATAGATCTACTATGGCCGCAATAGATGGTATGCCAATTGTGAAAATCGGAAGACGAAAGGGATTTTCTTGTGAGCGTTGTGCAGCTCCGGATATTATGGGTGATGTATTTAAAGAAAGTGTAAAGCAGGGAAAAAGCCACTATTTCTATGGCGGAAAGGATAATGAAGTTCTTAAGAAGTTGAGAACTAATTTGGAAAAAGATTATCCAGGAATTCAGATTGTCGGAATGTATTCTCCACCGTTTAGAGCGTTGACTGAGGAAGAAGACAAGAAAATTTGTGATGAAATTAATGCATTGAAGCCAGATTTTCTTTGGGTTGGAATTGGGGCACCGAAACAAGAGATGTGGATGTGGCAGCACCAAGAAAAAATAAATAATACAGTGATGTTTGGGGTTGGAGCAGGATTTAATTTCTTTGCTGGAACATTGGATAAAGCACCGGAATGGATGGAAAAAGCAAGCTTAGAATGGTTATTTAGACTTTCTAAGGAGCCAAAAAGATTATGGAGAAGATACATATTGGGTGGATTTAAATATTTGTATTATACAGCAGAATATAAATTAAAGAAAAAAAATGAGGACTGTCATGAAAGAAAAAATAAGCACTCCAAAAGTTCTAATGGTAGGTCCGGGGCGAAATGTAATGGGTGGAATTTCTACAGTAGTAAACTCTTATTACGAATTAGGATTAGATAAAAAAATAGGACTTCGTTATATTTCATCTATGGAGGATGGAAGCAAAATAAAAAAATTAGCGATTGCCTTTAGTTCATATATAGAATTTTCAAGACACATCAAAGAATGTGATATTGTTCACGTTCATATGGCGGCTCAGGCGAGTTTTACAAGAAAAAGTATTTTTATAAAAAAAGCAAAGAAAGCAGGAAAAAAAATAATCATTCATCAGCATTCAGCTGATTTTGATGATTTTTATTTTAAACAATGTGATGCAAAAAAACGGAAACAAATTAAGAAAATTTTTGCAATGGCAGATATTATTATTGTACTCTCAGAAGAATGGGCTAAGTTTTTTGGCGAAAATATTTGTGATTTAGAAAAAATAGTCATCTTATATAATGGCGTAATTATTCCAAAGTATTGTAAAAAAGATTATACAGATACAAATGTTCTTTTTTTAGGACGCTTGGGAGAAAGAAAGGGTTCGTATGATCTCTTAAAAGCAATACCTGACATACTGAAAGTGATACCGGACGCACATTTCTATTTGGGCGGTGATGGTGATATTGTCAAAAGTCAAAAACTAATTGATGAAAATGGTATACAAAATCACGTTAAATTGCTTGGATGGGTAAGAAATGAAGAAAAGGAAATATATTTAAAAAAATGTAGTATATTTATTCTTCCATCTTATCACGAGGGAATGCCAATGGCATTATTGGAAGCAATGAGTTATGGATTGGCTGCAATCTCCACTAATGCTGGTGGAATTTCAAGAATTATTGATAATGGTTGTAATGGTTTTCGAATTGAGGCGGGAGATATAGAAGCAATAAAAAGCAAGTTAAAGTGTTTGTTGTGCGATCCCCAATTAAAGAAGAAACTGGGGATAAATGGATATAATACTGTGAAAAATGGTTTTAATGTAGAAAAAAACATAAAAAAATTAGAACAAATATATAGTGAGTTGATTAATAAAAATGGAGTGACGAGATGAAAAAAATACTGTTTGTGATGTTTTCTTTGAATAGTGGAGGTGCTGAACGTGCACTTATAAATCTATTGAGTATAATTGATAAAGATAGATATGAAATAGATTTACTTCTTTTTTCAAAGGAGGGTGCATTTTTGAAATTAGTTCCTGAATATGTGAATATAATTGAAACACCAACAGTATTACAGTATTTCTACGAATCACACCATTGCTTTTCAGCTAATAGAATACTGGCGTATGGTTACAAATGTATGGCTACACTTTTATCCTATGCTAGGGACAGAAGAGTTTATTACATGAAAGACTATAGATGGTTGACTTTTTACAATCGTTTTATTCCAAAACTCCAATCTCAATATGATGTGGCTGTTTCTTTCATATCATCTGAAACTATGTTCTATATTCAAGATAAGGTTGAGGCCAAAAAGAAAATAGTTTTTGTTCATAATGATTATAAAGGAATGGAATATCCTGAAATCTATGAAAAGAAATATTTTGTTGAAATGGATGTGATTGTAACGATATCAGATACTTGTGCTGATATACTTTGCCAAGTATTTCCTGAATGCTGTAATAAAATATGCTCAATTCCGAATTTAGTATCATCTGATGCAATAAGACAGTATGCTATATTAGAAGAACCAGAAGAATTTGTTCATGAGTCTTGTATAAAATTGTTATCAGTAGGGAGATTAACAGAACAGAAAGGGTTTGATATGGCCATTGAAGCTGCATCTTTACTTAAAAAGCATAATAGAAATTTCAAGTGGATTATTATTGGAAATGGTGAAAAGGAAGAAGATCTGAAGAAATTAGCTTTGAAGAAAAATGTAGAGGATTGTATGTTATTTATCGGATTAAAAGATAATCCGTATATTTATATGAAGTGTGCAGATATTATTGTGCAAACATCAAGGTGGGAGGGAAAATCAGTAGTATTAGATGAAGCAAAAATAATAGGAACGCCAATTGTAACAACAGATTATCCGACAGCCAAGGATCAAATAAAAGATGGTAAAGAGGGAATTCTTGTTGAAATGACGCCGAATGGAATTGCAAGTGGAATAGAAAGACTTATAGACAATGTTGCACTGAAAGAGAATATTCATAAATATTTAATATCACATGAATATGGGAATTCAAAAGAAATAGGTAGATATTATTCAATGTTTGATAATTAAATGGAGAAAGGACATGCAAAAAATAAAAAAAATTACATTTGTCGCTCCTAAAATAGCTTGGGGTGGGGCAGAAAGAGTTGTTTCTGTTTTGAGCAGTTCATTAGCAGATTTGGGATATTGTGTGGATTTGGTGCTGTATGAAAGAGAAACAAATGAATATCCGATATCAAAAAAAGTAAACATCATTTTGTTACCCAAAAATGAAAAGAATCAAAATAAACTAATATATTTAGGAAAGAAACTGTTAGCATTTAGAAAAATAATAAAAGATGGTAAGCCAGACATCTTAATTCCATTTCTTCCATATCAAGTTGAGCATACTTATATTGCTTCACGAGGATTACATATACCAATGGTTGTTACGGTGCGTAATAATCCGATGTTTGATACAGATAGTGAAAAGCAGCGGAAGCATCGAGACTGGATTGCTAAACGCGTGGAAGGCGTTTTTCTCCAAACAGAAGCTCAAAAAGATTATTTTCCAGAATCTATAAAAAATAAGTGTTTTATTGTACCTAATCCTATAAATCAGAGCATCATTGAAACAGATTGCATGGTTGAAAATAATATAAAACGATTGATTTCGGTAGGAAGGCTTGAAGAGCAAAAAAATTTTTCACTACTGATAGATGCTTTTGCGGAAATAAAGAGAATTTACAAAGATGTAACTCTGGATATTTATGGTGAGGGGAATTTTAGAGGACAATTACAACAAAAAATTAATATGATGGGATTACATGATTCAGTTCAACTTTGTGGAAGGACAAATGACATTGCAGTTACCTTGAGTAAATATGACTTGTTTATTATGTCATCAAATTATGAGGGAATGCCGAATGCCTTGATGGAAGCAATGGGCGTTGGGTTGCCGTGTATTTCAACAGATTGTCCAACGGGACCAAAAGAATTGCTTGGAGCCAATGAAAGAGGAATCTTAGTGAAGCCTGGGGACAAAGAAGATTTAGCTGTAGCAATTAAGTACTCTTTGGAAAATGTAGAAGAAATGAAACAAAAAGCAGATTTAGCGAAGTCTTATATTGTAAAAAGATTTTCCCCAAGTAAAATATCGGAAATGCTTGTGAGTGAATTAGAAAAAATAATTTTTTGAAGGTGATGAAGGATAGATAAGAAAATTGATTCTGGGTTTGAAGTTATGCGATGAATTGATATATGAAAAAATAGGGGATTTTGCTAAAGTAGTTAATAAGAGGAGAAAAAAAGATAAATGGAAGAAAAAAACTTAAAAAAACGATTTGTTTCAAATGCTAGTTGGCAGATGGCTCAACAGATATATTCTATGATCTTGTCCCTGATTATAGGATCAATTTCAGCTAGATATTTAGGCCCTAATAATTATGGACTCCTTAATTATGGAGAATCTCTTATATCCCTTATGGCTACTTTAACAGGTTTAGGATTAGATGAAGTTATTATGAATGAACTTGTTATGAAAAAAGATAAGACAGGTACTTTGCTTGGAACTGCATTGGTTATGAGATTATTGGCATCTATTGTTGGGGTATTTGCAGTGGCAGCAATAATCATAACATTAGAGCCTGGTAATAAACTTTTGTGGGTTATTACAATATTGCAAACATTTCAGTTATTTGGTAATCTCTATTATGTTTTTAATTACTGGTTTCAAGTGGAATTAAAATCAAAGTATGTTTCCATAGCATATATTATTGGACTTACAGTTTCTGGTGTTTGGCGTGTTGTTATTTTAATGAAGAATGCCTCTGTTGAATTTTTTGCTATGACTGCAAGTATTCAAGGTATTGTGGTTTTGCTTATTGTTGCTGCGTGTTTTTTTTCGATATCTCATGAAAAGTTACATTTTGAAAAAAATGTTGCAAAACAATTAATTCGAAAAAGCTATCATTTTATAATTTCAGGTATAGCAATTATGATATATATGCAAATGGACAAAGTTATGATTGGTAAAATGCTTGGTGAAGAACAATTGGGATATTATAGTGCAGCGAGCAAAGTGGCTAATTTATGGATATTTGTGCCAAGAGCGTTGATTAATTCTGCCCGTCCGTTAATTATTGAAGGAAAAAAAATAGATGAAGAGAAGAATTCTAATAGTGAGTATAAGAACAGATTAGTTAAATCTGTTTTTGGTATAAGTATGTTAGGTTTATTTGTCGGATTGTGCTTTACATTTTTGGGATGGATTCCTGTCAGAGTTCTTTACGGTACTGCATATAGCAGTGCAGTTCCAGTGTTGGCAATTTTGATTTGGTCAACAAGTCTTTCACAGTTGGGAACAATTAATGGTATCTGGATAGTAACAGAAGGATATAACAGATTGTTAAAATATACAGTTTGGATGGGAGCTTTTGTGAATTTGGCATTAAATTATATTTTAATAAGAATTTATGGAATTACTGGAGCGGCTATTGCAACATTCATGGCACAATTTACAGTTCAATTTATTGGACCGGCTTGTATTCCAAGTCTTAGAAAGTATTTTGAAGTATACACGTCAGCCTTTAGGGAAATCTTTAATATAAAATATTACATTAATGCGGTAAGAAAAAAGTTTCAATTGGGAGAAAAAAATGATTAGTATTGTTACACCTACATATAATTCTGAACAGTATTTAGAGGACTGTATTCAATCTATTATGAAACAGCGATATAAAGATTACGAACATATAGTTGTTGATGGGGGTTCATCTGATGGCACGATAGATATTTTAAAAAAGTACGAAAATCAGTATCCACTAAGGTGGATATCAGAAAAAGATAGAGGTATGTATGATGCAATCCGAAAGGGTTTCAAAATGGCGAGAGGAGATATTTTTTGCTGGCTAAATTCGGATGATATGTTTATGCCATGGACTCTCCAAGTTGTTGGAAAAGTAATGAAGAATTCTAGAGTGCAATGGATAACAGGACTTCCGAGTCACTTTAATGAAGATGGCATAAATTATATGCCTATTTTGTCTAATCCGATATTTGATTCATGGTTTATCAAGCATGGATGGATGGAAGGGAGAAAGTTATGGGCAATTCAACAGGAATCCTGTTTTTGGACGAAAGATTTATATGAAAAAGTTGGTGGCATAGATAAGAACTGTCGCTTGGCGGGAGATTTTCATTTATGGGTGAAATTTGCACATTGTACAGATTTGTATACAGTAAATAGTGTTTTGGCTGGCTTTAGAATACATGAGGGACAATTATCAGGAGATAGAAATGCTTATTATGCCGAGATAGGAAGTTTAAATAGTATTCAAAATTTTGCCTCTAAACATGGATATTATAAAAAAGCCTATAATCTTTATCTGAAAATAAAGAAAAATTCTAGTAAGCGATGCTCACTATGGATTCAAGTAAATAAGTAGTTTCTGGAGGTATAAGCGAGATGAAAGCCTTAATAATTACATCAAACAGATACCCACGAAGTGGTGCTGCGTCAAATTACATCCAATATTTTGCGTCTATGCTGAAGCTTGGTGGATGCGATGTTACTGTTGCTGGGGTTAGGAATGAGAGCGTATTATGCGGTAATAAAAGGGATGATAACGATATCATAGTTATAGATGTAATCCCGCAAGGAAATGACTTTATAAAAAGAGTCTTAAATAAGTGTTTTTATAAAATGATGTTGGACAGAATAATTAGATATTTGAATATTGGTAAAGAGGATCTAGTGATAGATTATTCATATGATTATCGTATCTATGAAACAATATTAAAATTGAGAAAAAAAAAGAATTTTTTAGTTGCCTGTTGCCCTACAGAGTGGTTCCCTAAAGACAAGTATGAGATGGATTTTGAAAAGTATACATATCTCAATGAAGTTTTGCGTCCTAAGTGTGATTTGATTTTTCCAATTAGTGATAAAATTGAGGAACATTTTAAAGAGAAGGGATGTGTAACATTTAAATTGCCAATTATGTGCGATTCTGAAGAATATTCTTATATTCCTAAGAAAAAAGAAAGATATAAGATTGTTCTTCCGGCAAACGGAAAAATGAAAGATGCATTAAAAGAAATGCTAATAGCAATATCTGAAATATTATCAGATGATTTAGAGGCTTTTGAATTTCACATAACGGGGGTTACAAGAGAGCAAATAGTGGAAATAATAGGCGATGAAATATTCAATAAAATTTCGAAGTCATTCGTAATACATTCTTGGATGAAGTATGAAGAACTTGTAAAACTATACCAAAATATGCATTATCTTTTTTTAGCTAGAGAAGATAATCAGATGACACAATCCAATTTCCCGAGTAAAATTCCTGAATGTATGTGTTACGGAATTGTTCCGATAATGTCGAATGTAGGAGATGCTCCTAAATATTATTTGAAAAATCAGGTGAATAGTATTGTATTTGATGGATGTACGGTATCTTCATGCAAGCAGGCTATTTATAGTGCTTTATCAGTAGAATGGAGCAAATATAAACTATTGTCAGAATCAGCTAGAAGAACAGCCGAAAAACAGTTTGATTATCGTCAATGGAGTGAAAAAGTTTCTGGTATGATAATGAAAGTAAGAGGTTGTAAAAATGAACATTAAAATATCAACAATAAGAGAGGGATGTCAATATCTTTTACTATATTTGTTATTATTATGCCAGGATGCGGGATTGTATCGTAATAATAGCACTATAATAAGAAATATTATTTTCTTTGTTTGTATTATATTTTTGATGATATGGAAAGCCAAGATGAAAAAAAAGGAAATTGTCTATTTTTCTCTTGTCGCATTAATCATGGTTGCACTGAGATTTTATCATCATGATGCTCAATTTATAGATGAATTAATGAAAGTGCTCGAACATCTGCTAGTAGCCTATACCATATTTAAAATCGATTCAAATAAATGTGCAACACGTTTTGTTAGAATTGTAACTTTTTTTTCAATGATAAGTTTAATTGCGTATGCTATTGCAAATTTTGTACCAGAAATATATGATTTGCCCATTTTTACAAGTTACAAAGTGGCTTGGGCTGGAAGTGATTTCATATTTAAAGGAGTTCTGTTTTATGTATATAGAGCCTTCGAACCATTTAGAAATAATGGAATATTTACAGAACCGGGTGTTTATCAGATTGTATTAAGTGCTGCAATATTTGTATTGCTTTTTAATGGTAAATCACTTGATATTAGTAAAAAGAAAAAAGTAAAATATTTGACTATTTTATGTATTACGATGATAACGACAACATCAACAACAGGTTATATTTCACTAGTTGCTTTAATACTTTTGGGAGCAATGCAGCGAAAAACTGTATTTCCAGAAAATCGTATTGCGAGAAGAATACTTATTGTGGGTATCTTTATAATTCTTATTGATTATTGTGTCCAGGGAACTGATAGTTTTATCAGTGTTTATTTGTTTGATAAGTTAAATTCCCTAACATTGGATGGCTCGCAGATAACAGGTCAAAGTATGTGGACTAGTTCAGGAAATGCAAGGATGGCGGTATACTATCAAATGATTAAGGTTATTACTTCGAAGCCTCTAGGATGTGGTTTTACTAATTTTTATAATTTACTTGATGTATTGTATGGTGGGAATGCTGCCGGTGCAAGATTATTAATTTATTTTGCTGCAATGGGTGTGATACCGATGTTGTTAATTCTTTTTCCTATATTTAACATTATGTGGAAAAATAAGACATCAGTCTACCAATTCATTGCGTATATTTTTATTTTCATTAATACTGGAATTGCTCAATCTAAAGGAATATATGCGGCATTAGCAATATTACCATTAATAGCGGTTGCTGAGAAAATGAAAAGTGGGACGAAGGGGACGCCTAGAAGGGAACACAGATTAATGAGTGGAGATCTCATCCAGTAAGATGTAACTGCATCATTGGGGTAGCGAGTTTTGGGGATACAGAGGTGACGATGTGTTTTAAGTGCAAACAGTTAGGAAATAGGGCTGAAAGTGATTGAGATCCGAACTCTACATAATTCGTAGGTCAATGTTTTATTTCGGACGGAAGACAATATGTCTGTTTTTGCTTGGGCTAGGAAACATATGCCACGGCGGAGTCGGAGTGCTAGCTATGTTTTACAATGTCTGTGTGTTACCTAGGGAGAACCTATACTCTCCTATGTTAGCAGGTATGATGTATGTGTGAAGAGAAAACCAAATGGAGTATAGGTAGTAGGTAAATTCTTAAACGGTTCTTTCCAATGTTTATTGATATTAAAGTAAACTTATCCTTGAAAACGTTCCTCGGTCTTGGCTAATCTAACAATCTAGTAGAGGTTATATTATTTTAACACTGTTATTTCAACAAAGTCTGGAAAGAACCGTTCTACCGTTTACAAATTTTCAATAAAAAGCACTTGATTGTATGAGGAGGTTGAGATGCTTTATTTCCAATTTAATACTGATAATTTTATAGCTTTAAAGAAAAGGCAAACTGAAGATAATCAATCAAGTTCAGAAATTGCATAGAGAACTTGGCTTGAACGGAATTGGAAATGCTCCTGCTTGTCATGAGGCTTTGGATATCCCAATTTCATCATTTAGTGTAAATGATGAAATTGTTGGAAATTGTGATGGAGTATTGAAATATGTTTTTTCAGAATATGCAAAATTGCCCATCGAAGAATTGAAAAATAAGTCACTACAAGATTTAGGCATATCGATAGAATTTTGCAAAAGGCTTGGAAACGATGATAATAACGCATGCATTAAGCATTATATGCAGCAAAATAATTTGTCTTATATTATAGAAGATGTTCTATGGAAAGAAATGACCGATGAACAAAAAATAGTAAAATTTTCTATGTACTTTGAGAAGATTTCATCAGAGGGCAAAGAGTTGCTTATTATAGACCCGTATTTCTTTAAGGACGATAGCGATGAGTATTGTAATATACTGACATCAGTAATTAAAAATTCTAAAGCACAGTCGGTTATTATCGTGACCGAACGAAAAAATTATAAGCAATTAAGCTATGATAAAATTTTTAGTAATTTCAATGTATCGGTAACAGTTGAATACAATAGAGATTTTCATGATAGATTTTGGATCGCTGATCGAAAAAAAGGGTTTTACACGGGAACATCGTTTAATGGTATCGGAAAAAGAATTTCTTTAATTAATTTATCATCTACGAATGATGTGACAGAGATTATAGAAGAACTGCACCAAAGATTTATAATAGAGTGATGGTTTGCGGAATGATATTCAGATATAATAGTAGATAAAACTTTAAAGCCTAAACAAGGTAGAAACAATATGAGAGCAGATAATATAAAGAATATAATCAGCAATATAAATGAATTGCCATATAAAGCGATCTTGTTTGATGGTGTATGGGGAATTGGGAAATCTTATGCGATAAATGAAGCTCTGGAAGATAACCCCAATGTTTGTAAAATATCAATGTTTGGTTTAAAAGATCCGAGACAAATATATCATGAAGTTTTATTTCTATTGATCTTAAAAAATAATACCGCCGGGAAAATAGCTGAAACTGCCAATAATATTTTTTCAGGAATCTCAAAGCTCTGTAGCAAGTTTGGAAAGGCGAAGGATGCATTGCAGAGTATCTATAATGAAAGAGATGTATTTTTCTTATTAGCGAGAGAGTTTACTTCGGTTCATATTATTGTTATAGATGATCTGGAAAGAACAAGTGCTGGTATAAATCTGGAGGAAGTTTTTGGAATTGTAGAAGAACTGAAAAAATGTTCGTATGTAAAGGTTATTTTGGTTGCAAATACGAAAGAACTGCAGGATAAAAAGGCAATATTCGATAAATATAACGAAAAAGTAATTGAACGGATATATCATATCACAGAGCGGTCGGAAATGGTTGCCTGGAGTAAATTGAATATTCATGCCGGCTTTATTGAAAAATTTTTGAGTATTCATAAAGTTAAAAATCTGAGAACGCTCGAAAAGGCTCAGAGATTTTTTGAGGATGTAAGATTATACTGTAAAGACGATGAGCCGTTTTTGGATGAAGTACGGTTAATATGTTTTGCTGTTGTTGTGGAGAGTACGGATAAGTTGTATTACAAAGAGGCAGATTCGAATGCTACAGATTCCATGCGAAAAACAGTGAGCGATATTGGGAATATGCTTGAACATAGACTGGAAAGATATCTTTTTGGAATAAAATGTAGGAATAACCTGGCGAAAATAGTATTGAGTTATTATGAAGATGGAGTAATCAATAAAGAGCAGTTAAATGTAGAATATGAGATGTTTCTGAAATCGGGAGATAAAGCCAATTACTATAAGTCAGATGAGGAAATAAAGAGATTACTACCTGATTTGAGAAAAGATATGACAGAGAGTAGTACTATTACAGAATTAAATCAATTTGCAGATTCCTACATTATCTGGAGTGATATTCTGGAAGAAAATAACGAAAGTGTTTTACTGGAATACAGAAATATCTTAAATAAAATGCTGAAAGAAGCAGTCCGGGACGGAAAGAAAGCAGACGTAAGTTACTTGTATGAGTTATCTCATATGTCCTCAGATAAAACGAAAAAGATATATCAAGAAGAAATTGAAAGTATGAAAAAATTTCTGATTGAGACATATGTGGAATATTTGCAGAATACAACGCATGGAAAAAAGGCGTATGAGTATTCGAGAAAACTTCGGAATTATTATGGGGATTCTTCTTATCATGATGTTATTGTATCAGAAAGCAAAAAGCTGTATAATGAGAATTCTTTCCCGATAAGTGAAGTAGATGAGGAGCAATATTTCACCTGTCGCAATATAATGGATATATTGTACCGTTCAGACGGAGAAAAATTTTTACAGTATTGTGATGCTCTAAAAGAGAAATGTGACAATATGTCTAAACACAGAATAGAGACTTTGTTAGGACAGCTTGTTAAAAAATAACTTTGATAAAGATTAATTAAGCGAAGGAGAGAGAATACACATGAGAAATTTATATTCACTTTTTTTATCTCAGGCATATCAGGATTGCTGGGACGATTATAATCGTTCTCTGAGGCTCAGAAACTTTCCGAAATGGGACTATGTGATTCTGACTGCATCTAATGAGCAGCAGGCAGAGGGATTTCGGAAGCAGATCGAGGAGCGTAAGGATTTTCTGCCAAAGGAGACAACCTTTGTTGCGATTCCGGATCGTGATGGAAAGCGTGTGGGATCTGGCGGAGCAACGCTGGAGGTATTGAAATATCTGCATGAGCAGGAAGAGACGTTTGATAATCTTTGTGTACTGGTCATCCATTCTGGTGGGGACAGCAAGCGAGTGCCGCAGTATTCTGCACTGGGTAAGCTTTTTTCACCGGTGCCGCATGCCCTGCCGAACGGACGTAATTCTACATTGTTTGATGAATTTATGATCTGCATGAGTTCTGTACCGTCACGTATCCGTGAGGGTATGGTGTTATTATCTGGAGATGTTTTACTTCTATTTAATCCGCTTCAGATTGATTATAATAATGTCGGAGCTGCTGCGATTTCTTTCAAGGAGCATGTGGAGACCGGCAAAAACCACGGAGTTTATTTGAATGGTGAGAATGGAAATGTAAAGTGCTGTCTGCAGAAAAAATCAGTAGAAGTACTGCGAGAAGTCGGGGCTGTGAATGAGTCTGACTGTGTGGATATTGATACAGGTGCGCTTATTTTCAGCACAGAGATGATGAAGTCATTATATTCTCTGATCGCAACGGAGGAAGACTATGACAGACATGTAAATGAGAAGACAAGGCTTTCTCTGTATGCGGACTTTCTGTATCCGCTGGCAGAAGATTCTACTCTGGAAGCTTTTTATCAGGAGAAACCGGAGGGAGAATTTTGTCAGGAGTTAACGGAGGCAAGGGAGCGTGTATGGAAGGTATTGCGTCCATACAGAATGAAGCTGCTTCGTCTGGCACCGGCGAAATTTATCCATTTTGGTACGACCCGAGAGATTCTGGAACTGATGAGCGGCGGTGTGGACGAGTACCGTGAGCTTGGCTGGAGTCGTCTGATCGGAAGTAGTATTAAAGACAGTGACACTGCGGGATATAACAGTGTTCTGAGCAGCAGAGCGGATATCAGCAAAGACTGTTATCTGGAAGTTTCTTATGTGCATGGAGAGGCAAAAGTAGGAGAGCACTGTGTATTATCTTATATTGATATTCACGATGAAGTGATACCGGACAATGTTGTCATGCATGGTCTGAAACAGCGTGATGGAAAGTTTATTGTCCGTATCTTTGGCGTAAACGACAATCCGAAGGAAAACAGGCTGTTTGACATGGATCTGGAGCAGATTGAAAAAGACCTGGACGTGAAGCTGTGGCTGGATGATTCTCATACATTATGGTCTGCTGCCCTGTATCCGGAGGCAGACACGATTGAAGAGGCGGTAAGTGCGGCATTAAATCTGTATGCGGTTGTGCATGGAGAAGAGCAGGCAGACCTTTCTGCATGGAAAGCTGCACCAAAGAAATCTCTCTGTTCCGGATTTAATGATGCAGATCCGGATGCGATCATTGCATGGAACAGGAGAATGGCAGATCTGGTGACAATGGATGAGATTGCAAAAGCGATCAGAAACAAAATACCGGCGGCAAAGCTGAGAAAGATGAAATCTCTGACAAAGATCCAGAAGGAATGGCTGGAGCGGAGAATCAAAAAGGCTGATTTCAGTGAAAAGATGCGTCTTCATTATTATCTCGGAGTGATCCTGGACGATGAAGATGAAGTTCAGGAGTGTTTCCGCACGATTCAGTCAGAAGTCCTGGCTTCTACGATCAAAAACCTGTCTTACAACGAGAATGCCAGAATTGTTACAGAGAAGCACACAGTAAAACTTCCGCTTCGTGTCAACTGGGGAGGCGGCTGGAGTGACACACCTCCGTATTGTAATGAGAATGGTGGAACTGTATTAAATGTAGCGATTCTTCTGAATGGGCAGAAGCCGGTAGAAGTCACACTGGAAAAAATTTCAGAAAAGAAGATTGTTTTTGACAGCCGTGATATGGATGTCCATGGAGAATTTGATACCATCGAACCACTTCAGGCAACAGGTGATCCGTTTGATCCGTTTGCGCTGCAGAAAGCGTGTCTTCTCGCCTGCGGGATCATTCCGAAAGAAGGAAGCAGTCTGGAAGAGATTCTGGATCGACTTGGCGGTGGATTTGAAATGCATTCCGAAGTAACGAATGTTCCAAAAGGCTCGGGTCTTGGTACTTCATCGATTCTTTCCGCAGCCTGTGTAAAGGCAGTATTTGAGTTTATGGGAATCGCTTACACAGAAGAAGATCTTTATGCACATGTACTTGCAATGGAACAGATCATGTCCACCGGCGGTGGCTGGCAGGATCAGGTCGGAGGGATCACTCCGGGACTGAAATATATCACTTCCATGCCGGGAATTGACCAGAAGCTCAAAGTAACTCACGTGGAGATTCCGGAAGCTGCAAAGCAGGAGTTAAGTGACAGATTTGTTCTAATCTATACAGGTCAGAGAAGACTTGCCCGTAACCTGCTCCGTGATGTTGTCGGACGCTATGTCGGAAACGAGCCGGAGAGCCTTTTTGCCCTGGAAGAGATCCAGAAGACAGCAGCGCTGATGCGTTTTGAACTGGAACGTGGCAATGTAGACGGCTTCGCCAGCCTTTTGGATTACCACTGGGAACTGAGCAAAAAAGTCGATGCCGGAAGCAGCAATACACTGATCGAGCAGATTTTCAGCAGTATCGAAGAACTGATCGTCGGAAAACTCGTCTGCGGTGCCGGCGGCGGTGGCTTCCTTCAGGTCATTCTGAAAAAAGGCGTCACCAGACAGCAGGTAGAAGAACGCCTGAACGAGGTGTTCATGGACAGCCTGGTTGGAGTAGCGGACTGCAGGCTTGTGTGGGAATGAGATTTTAATGAATCAAATTTCTTTTGAGAAAGTAATGAGCCTTTTTGGCTGGAAGTGAGGTGGATGATGAGCAATCAATATTCGATGAAGATATATCCGGCTGGCAGAGGACGTGAGGTTTATAGAAATATTGAAATCTGTGGCAGCAGCACATTAAATCAGTTATGTCAGGTTATCCTGGAGTCTTTTGATTTCATAGATGAGCATCTGTATGAGTTTTGCATGGATAACCGAATGTATAGTGAACATGCATATCAGTCAGATCCGGAAGGAGATGAACCCTCCGCAGATATAACTCTTGACGAAGTCGGACTTTGCAAAGGGCAGAAATTTGCACTTCATTATGATTTTGGAGATGACTGGATGTTTACAATTACGGTATCAAAGATCAGTGAAGTTCAGGAGGATTTTGAGCCTCGCGTAATTAAGTCAAAAGGAACTATTCAACAGTACCCGGATTGGGATGAAGAGGACTTTGACGAAGAATAATGCAGTATTTGTGCAGGGATACCGACGAGAATTCCTGATTTTCAAGGGAAATTAAAAATTAAGCAGGATTTTTACCAGAGCTGGTATTCAGCGAAGCTAAGAACTAAGCAGGATTTTCCAAGAACTGGCGCTCAATTGAAAATAGCGCCAGTTCTGAATAAACTATGATTGGATTAACACGAAATGGGAAGAGCAAAGAAGAATCCGGAATACGATCCGGAGAAAGCAATGGAGCAGTTAACGAACTGCATTGTCGATGCCTACGGAACTGGGACAGATAACAATTCATTAAGGAAGATTTCAGAGCAGTTCGGAATTACCCTGATGAAGACACGCAAAATATTGATTACGGCAGGAGTCTACCATACCGAGATCAGTGATCAGATCAATTCGCTGTGGGAAGACAACTGGAGCATTTCGGATATCATGAAGGAGACCGGTCTGAGCAGATCTTCGGTACATTCTTATTTACCATATACGAAGGTCATATATAATGCAGAGGAACTGAGTCTATATGCCCGGCGATGCAGGACATACCGTAAAAGAAAGCTGGCAGTCCAGAAACTGCAGTCCTGCATGGGAGAATCAATGGAAATGTTGGGAGAAGTGTTATGGGATGCGATAAAGGTATTCAGCGGATATTTTTTTGAAACGGCAGATGGGGAAAGATTCTGTTACAGTGTAAGTGGAGACGAGATATTGGTTTTGAAAAGTAGGGAATCGATAACCAGAATCGATGTGAATATTGCTCTGGAAGAAATATTGGAATCGAAAGGAGAAGCGAGTAGCCTTCAAAAGCTGAAAGCGCATGGGGCGAGGTATTTGTATCCTGTTTTTTTGCGATTTGGACTGATTAGACTGGAAGGAGAATAGGATGGATATCTGTCAGATATGGACAAGATACAATAAGAAATAGTCGGTATGTGAGATAATGGCTTTTAGTGTGATCCTGTTACTGACAGTTATAATAATGGCATACTGCCTGTGGAAAAAGAAACTGAATATCATCCAGGCAGGTGCAGTTGTTGCAATGGTGATATTTCTGGAAATTGTTTTTGGCTCTACGGTATTCACCGGGACCAGTACTGTCCGCCAGTACGAACTGATGCCCTTATGGTTCTGGAGAGCGATCATATGATACCATGACTGGGGATTGTTAAAAGAAGATCTGTTGAACTGCATCCTTCTCCTGCCGGCAGGAGCATTACTGCCTGTAATTGAAAATCACAAAGTAAGTGGTATCAGGCGTTGTTATTTGGAGTGATGATATCAGCAGTAATAGAAACCAGCCAGCTGGTATTTATGTGTGGATTGTTTGAGTGGGATGATATGATTCATAATGGATTGGGATGTATGGTTGGGTGTTTGGTGGTGGATGGGGGTGTGAAGAAGTAGGTATGTCGAAAGAACGAACGAGATTTTCGATATACAGAATCATAGATAATGTCTTATATATGGTATAATGAAGTTGTCGAAATTTATCAATATATGCATGAGGAATTTCTTGTATAATTTGATATAAGAATTTTCAAGAAAGAAGAGTCTGGAAATTTTTCATTCAAAAAGCAGAAAGTCATTGCATTTGGATTCTTGTGAAAGATGAAAAGGTGATAATTATTGAGGATTAATCGTAGATTTAGACAATAATAGTAAATTGGGGCGTGGCTAATGATAAATAGAGAAGAACTGGTAAAAAAATTTAACATGGGAATGAGTGTATTTTCATGTTATATAAAGTTAAATAGCATATGTAATTTACAAGATATTAATATTGTGGCGGAATCGTTTATCGGAGATTTATGTAATATTTTATATGGATGGGATTTAAAGAATGCGAATAGCAGTTTTTCTAATAATTCAGGATATGATCTAATTAGTGAGAAGGATAGAATCATAGTTCAAGTAACTTCGACTGATAGTTCGGAGAAAGTGAAACATACGTTGCAAATGTTGGAAAATGTAATGCATGATAAGCCGGAGTTATTGGGATATACGTTGTATTTTATAATATTAAAGACCGAGACGGACAAAGCACTTAATTATAAGGGAAAAGAAAACAAGGGTTATATATGTCCTAATGGGATTATATTTGATCAGAAAGAAAATATTTATGATTTTTCAACATTTGTAAAAAAAGTAGACAGTCTTTCAGAAGTATCAGATGTGACGAAAATAAGTTCGCTGAGAATGTTCATGAATAAAAATAGAAATTTGTTTGGAGTTGGTGAGTTAATGGTTCCAGTGAAGAACAATATTGATTTGATTATTAAAGAATACGCAGATAATTTCAGTACCAAATTATTCAGACACATACATAAGAAGGCGGATGTTACTTTAAAGGGGGTTTTTGTGCAACCTAAGATTGAGTCATCTCAGGAACTGGTTTCAATATTGGGGGGATTTCTATGGGATGAAAGGGAAACAAGAATTCTTTTTATTGAGGGTGATGCAGCCTGTGGAAAGAGTAGCTTTATTTCGTATTTATGTTATCATTACAGACAGGCAGATGAAATTGGAAGAGGGATTTTTTTACAGGGGAATTTAATTTGCATCAGATTAAGAGATTTAGAATTGGACGAAAGGGATAGTAAAGTAGAGGAATGCATAAGAAAATATTTGGGATTTTCCGAATATGGCGGTTATAATGATTATAAGGTAGAGTTTGATACCCATGTGATTATTTTGGATGGAGCAGATGAACTTAGTATGCTGGAAGGAAATGGAAAAAGAAGTTTAGAGGACATTCTGCTTTTTGTTAGAAAGATTTTTAAGAAAAATAAAATAATTGTAACTACACGTCCACAATATATTAACTATGAAAAATTAGGCAGAGATTTTAAGTTTCAGATAGTTCAGATGCAGCATTTTGATAAAAAAATGAGAAAAGAATGGATTATGAAATATGAAAAATGTGGAGAACAAATACCATCGGAAACAAAGGAATATATTCTCAATCTTGATGAAAAAAAAGCCGCCGGAGTGGCAGATACTCCCTTGGCTTTATATTTGATTGCCGCCTGTGAGATGCGAGAAGAATTACGGGAAAATATATGGGCACTGTACCATGAAATATTCACGAATGCAATTATTGAGACACCGTATGATGAAAACTTTTATAGTATTTTAAAGCACCCAATCAGAGAAAAGAAAACTCTTTTGCTGGAAATTGTAGGACGGATCGCATTTGAGATGTTCAGGAAATCGGAGAAGGAACAATATTATATATTGGCAAAAGATTTAGATTCAATTATAAGTGAATATAATCTGGAAGTATGGTATTCAAGATGGATTCGTAAATGCTGTGTTTTATGTGCGTATTGGAAAAGCAATGATAAAAATGGAGCATTGGAATTTTATCATAATAATATACGTGATTATTTCTTTAGCGAATATATATATGATAAAATAAATAATATATTTTTGATGGATAATTCAGAGAACATACAGATATTTTTGAATTGTATGTGTGAAATTATGTCATACAGTGAAATTTCAGGAAGTACATGGGAAGAAACGTTTTTGTTTTTACATGAAAAAATAAGGTATGAAGGAAAAAAATTCATTCACAAATATGAAAAGTTACAGATAGGAAAACATTTGGCCAGTATTTTTTCCGGAATATTATGCGAAGGTATAATCTGGAAGTATTCCTATAGGGCGTATTTTTATAGGGAAAATAATTATCAGAAGATTAAAAATACGATATTTAATGCTTTACTGTTGATTAGGATCTGGCAGGATGGACTTGGAATTGAGATGCAGGGTCGGAAAAACGCATTTGCAGAAAATACAATTGATTTGAAAAATATTGCAAAATCAAATATTTTATCTGACTGGGGGATGATGTTTCGGAGAACAATTTCTATTCCACCATATGATAGGATCATCTCAATAGGACAGCATTGTATATTTAAAAATATATCTTTTGACAAAAAATATATGGAAGAAGAAAATTTTGAAGCTAGTAATTTTGAAAAAACA
>OLOJ01000647.1_pt1 | contig 35673 bp, 26 predicted proteins | sample 1672251 | NCBI WGS metagenome assembly OLOJ01 (sample SAMEA3136664, study PRJEB25190) | human gut metagenome | biome: human gut; feature: human-associated habitat; material: faeces | place: Austria | collected 2013 | reverse complement strand
GTTCGTCGAAGGACAGTCCGATGCCCACCCAGAAGCGTTCATCCGCCTCGCGGTAGACCTCCACGTCATCCGCGACGGGGGTGCCGACACGGTGGCGCATCACCGCGTACGGACGCCATGCGCCGTCGAGCAGCACGTAGAACACCCATTGCGCGTCCGGCGTGAAGCAGGCGCCGCCGATGCCCTCGAACCGTTCCTCCAACTCGTCGCCGGTCTCAAGATCGCGGATGCGGAAATCGTAGCGTTCGTCGCCGCTCGTGTCGGTGCCGTACAGCATCCAGCGGCCGTCCTTGGAGATGTCCATGCCGCCGACACGGAAGAAATCATGGCCTTGCGCCTCGGCGTTGGTGTCGAACACCACCTGTTCGCCGTCGAGTGGCACACCGGCCTCCACTGTCGGCGGACCCCAATCGTCCGCGCCGCGAATCGGCACCCGGCATTGCACGGCATACTGTTCGCCCTGCGTGGTGCGGGTGAAATACCAGTAGCCATCCATGCGCGTCGGCACGGACATGTCGGTTTCCTGCACATGCGATTTGAATTCCTCGAACAACGTTTTGCGCAACGATGCGAGCGGTGCCATGCGCTGTTCGCAGTAGCGGTTCTGCGCCGCCACATAGTCGCGCACATCCTGCGATTCCTTGTCGCGCAGCCATTCGTAGTTATCGATGAACGTATCGCCGTGGAAGGTGCGCTCCTTTGGCACCCGCTTCGCTTCCGGCACCGCCAGTCCATTCTGGTGTTCGTCGTGCGCGTTCGTCGCTTCCTTCACGTTCATGGTGTTTTCCATACCCCGAAATTCACTCATGCACGCGATTATACTGACGACCCACCCAAACTTGTGTCGGCCGTCAGTCGCCGTTTTGCGCGGCGCGCAGGTACGGCAGCATGGTTTTCATGATGTTCGATCCGGTCGTTCCCGTGAATACCGGCACGTCGGTGACCGGCATCGGCTGCGTGGCCACGCGCCCGGCGACGGAACCGAAATTGCCGGTCACTTCGCGCGGGGACAGCTGCCGGATGCCGATCGCCAGCACACGCCCCGGGTAGCGGCGTGCGATTGTGGCGTATGTGGTCGGATCCTTCTGCCCGTCGTCGCCGATCAGAATGAACTTCATATCGGGAAAATCCGCCATCAGCTGTTCGGCGTATTCAAGCTTGTGCTGCACGCCCGACGGAATGAAGGTTTTCGGCCTCGGGTCAAGGTCGCGCAGCAGCAGCGGACCTTCCGGAAAACCGTGGTTCGTAATGAAATGGCGGATCGAGCTTTCCACATTCCATGGCGAAGTGGACAGGTAGAAGAACGGCGCGTCCGGGAACATGTCCGCGATGCGGTTGAACAGCAGGTTCATGCTGGCCACCGGCACTTTTTTGCGCGGATTAAGCAGCAGCAGATTGTAGGCGGCCTTCATCAGACGCGGCGCCTGCGTGACCATGATGGTGTCGTCCACGTCGGAGATCACGCCCACTTTGGTGCCGCTGGGAATGGTGAAAAGGTTGGCGTTGACCGGCTTGCGGCTGCGCACTTTGTACGAGACGTTGTGGATGCCCGGTTCGAGCGAATGCTCGGCGACGAGGTCGAGGTAGCCGGCATCGTCGGATGCCGCGAATTCGCTGGAAATATCAGGATTGCTGTCGATCGCGTCGTATACTTCCGACGCACCTACCTGCACTGTTTCGATGGGCACGTCATCGATGGCGATCCGCACTTTGGTATGCGGGGACGGCACCATCAGCATGCCACGGATGCCGCGAATCAGGCGGCCGGCCTGCCGTTTGAACGGGCCGTATACGGTACGGCAAATCAGTCGGGAGTAGTGTTCGGTGCCGTAGCCGACGTAGGGTTCGACACGTGGATACCAGTCGAGCGACCGTACCAATGCGGTCGAGAATTTCAGCCAGACACTGAATGCTTTGGTGATCGTGCGGCGGAACAGCCTGGTCAGCGGCGGTTTGACTTCAAGACGCTCATGTCTGGAGGCCGCGTCGAAGGTGGTGACCACCTTGCGTGCCGGAATCGGCACGGTGGGCATGTCATCGCAAGAATCGTCCATCCGCTCCCCCATACGCTGCTGTTCGCGCTGCTGGTCATGCTGCGGCGCACGCTGCGGCGGGAACTGCGGCAACGGCTGAATTTCACTCATATGCCCACTATAGGGGTCGCGTTCGAACAAACAGTAACGCCACCGAGAAAATCAGGGAACTTTCAGGGCCCCGCAAGGCACTTCCCATAAAAAGGCTGCGGCCGGCGGGTGCGATGCGCGACCGTAAGCCCGGCCGAACGGCCTTGAGTGTGCCGCGCATCGCGCCCGCCGGCCGCAGCCGTAATTAAAACTAGACGTCCGTGCTATTCAGTCAGCCACAATCTTGGCATACTCGTCAGCGCTAAGCAGGTCAGGCTCGTCATCCTCAAGCTCGATCTTGAAAATCCAGCCCTCGCCGTACGGATCGTCCGTCACAATGCTCGGATCGTCCGCAGCCTCGTTGTTGACGTAGCGGATGGTGCCAGCCACCGGCGAGACCAGCGCGGTGACCGCCTTGGAGGATTCGAATTCCGCCACTTCGTCGCCAGCTTCGACCTGCGTACCGACTTCAGGCAAATCGATGTACACGAGTTCGCCGAACTGTTCGGTGGCGTATTCGGAAACGCCCACCATGGCGGGTTCAACGGAGGAATCCACCCACACGTGCTCGTCGGAGTATTCGAGGTGCTCGGGCACGTCGAGGTTCACTTTGCTATCGTTTGCTTCGCTCATGCCGCCCATTGTACGGCGTATGCGAACGCCGCGCACCCGCGCCACGCGTAACGGGTCAGCGTACCGGTCCGGATGGCATGGCGCCGACTACCTGCACGATGGTGCCTTCCGGGCAGTTGTCGTAGATCCACTTGGAATCGGCTTCGTACATGTTCACGCAGCCGTGGGAGCCGTAGTGCGCCGGGTCGCCGTGGGCGATGCCGTAATTGTTCCAGCTTGCCGTGTGGAAGCCTTCGCCGCCGTAGAAGTAGCTTACCCACTTCACACCCTTGGACAGGTAGCGCGAGCCGTCGTCGTTCAGGCCGGTCATGTCCTGGATCTGATACTTGAGGTAGATGTAGAAGGTGCCCAGGTCGGTTTCGTGCTTGCCGGTGGTGCCCGTGCACACCGGGAAGGTCTTGACGGCCTCGTCGTTGTGGTACACGGTGGCGGTTTGCGCGGTGCGGTCCACCACGATGCGGTATTCGCTCTTCTTCTGCACGGTTTTGAAGTTCTGCACGTCGCCGTCCACCGGAATGGTGGCGCCTTGGCCGTTTTTGAGCGCTTCGCCGATCTTCGGTGCGAGCGCTTCCATGTTCTTGACCTTCACGCCGTTCACGCCTTTGACGATGGTGGCCAGCACTTTGCCGCTGTTGTCGACGGCGTCTTCCTGGTCGACCGCGTCCTGGTTGAGCTGGGCTGGGACCTGCTGCTGCACGTAGTTGGTGATGGCGTTGTCATCGTAGGACAGCGAAAGCGTGCCGTGTTCGAGGTCGGCGTCGGTTTTCAGCCATGAGGCCACGACTTCGGCTGGAATCTGGAAAGTCTTGCCTTGTCCGTTGTCCAGCACAATCGGCGCATTCAGTCGCGCGTTTGCCTGGTCGGCCACGTTTTGGGCTTCAGGCAGTGCGACCGGCACGTCGATGGTTTCGTACGTGATCGTCACGCTGCCGCTGTGCCCCGGGTTCGCGATGGCTTTGGCGACCGTGTCGATCACGTTGTCCACCTTCGGGGACCTGCCGCCGCGGCCTTCCACTGCGACGAAGGCGCGCGCGTTGGCATCGTACGATGCGGTGGACGGTACCGCGCGGTCGGTGTCCTGCACGAATTTGTCGGTGACGAACGTCCTGAGGGCCAGCTTGTTGGACTTGGCGTTCAGCGGCACGTTCTTCTTGACGAACGGGTTGACTTCGTTGATGTATTCGAGTGCGCCGTTGGTCTGGTGCTTGGCGGCGAGCAGTTCCGTGACCGTCTTGTCGACGTTGTAGCTCACGCCGAGGTCGCTCAGGCTGCCGGAAGCGTTGTTGCCGTTGCCGTCCTTGATGTTCACGGTGGTGTTCTTCACGGCGGCCGTCACCGTGTTTTTCAGCTGGTCGGCGGTCTGTCCGGCCACACTGGTTCCGCCGAAGGTCACGCCCGGCGCGGCCTTGTCTTGGAAGTACCAGCGTGCGGTGAAGAAGCCGGCGATCGCGGCGACCACCAGTACGGCGAGCACGATTCCGGTGATGATCAGCGGCAGTTTGCGTTTCTTGGCCACGACGGCTTCTCCTTCGACCGGCATGGTGAGCACGGGAATGGCGGGAGCGGGCGTGGATGAGGGCATGTCACCGGTAGGAATGGCACCAGTGGGAACAGCTCCGTTGGGGACAGTTCCGTTGGGGACAGTTCCGGCAGGCGTGGTTTCGGCGGCACCGGCCGTCGGGAATGACTGGAACGGCTGGGTCTGGTCCGATGCGAAATTCAACGGCGGCATGGTCTCGGTGGCGGCGTTGGACACGTCGTCCTGTTCGGACACATCGGCCACGTCGGCGAGATTGATCGTATCGCCGTTCTCACCAGACTGCGGCGGCACGGCATTCACCCCTTCAAACGAGATGCCGGCGAAGCTGTTGTCCGTATCGTTCTGCCCACTTCTATCAGACATGTATGTGGTTTCCTCATTCACTCTCTTAACGGTACATACCATGCAGCATGATACGCAGACGAGTGCCCAAACGAATACCTAAACAAGCTCCCCCGGCAACCGCCCCGAAGACAGGCTCAGCCGATACCACCTTTTAATGGCAGGTCTTGTCACGGCAGGTCGTGGCCGAGCCATTCCTCAATCATGTAGCGTGCGATCGTGGCTTTGCCCGGAGCCTCCATGCGTCCCGAAACCAGTTCGCTCATGTATTCGTCGCGTGTGACCCAACGCGCCTGCAACGTTTCCTCGCCGTCCACGTGCACGTCGGTGGTGACCGCCACGCCTTTGAACGCCATCATGAGAGACGAAGGGAACGGCCACGGCTGGGAGCCGAGGTATTTGAGTTCGCCTATTTCGATGCCGACTTCCTCTTTGGCTTCGCGCCGGCATGCGTGCTCCAGGTTTTCGCCAGCCTCCACGAATCCGGCCGAAACCGAGTACAGGCCGTTGTTGCGCCACGCGCTGTTGTGCTGCAGCAGCAGACGGTCATCATGGTCGACGATCGCGGTGATCACCGCTGGCTCGATTCGGGGGAACAGCAAACGATTGCCATCCTCGTCGTTCGTGCAGTGCTGAGCCCAGCCGCCGAGCGCCGGTTCGACGGGCGCGCCGCACGTCGGGCAGTGACGCTGCCGGGCGTGCCACATGCTGAGCGAGATGGCGGAGGTTGCCTGTCCGGCTTCGCGTGCGCTGGCGTGGGGCGCGAATCCGCGCAGGTCCACCCAGTCGAATCGGGTTGCCGCGCTTTCCAGCAGCGATTTCGCGTTTTCCTGCGATTCATGCGCCGGCACTTCGGCGAACGCGTCGTCCGCTCCCCCGCTGCGAGCCGTCGCAGCCGTAATCGTCGTATCGTTCGGCTGGACGTGCGTCACGTCCACGGCGACGACGTGCTCGCCCAATCGTCCGCCGTACGAGCCGAGGAATATGGCGAGCGCCGATGGGTGCGATTCGAGTTCCGCGGCAACGTACGCGCCCGGCAGTTGGGCGAGGCGCATTTTCACGTTGGCGTAGTCGGCGATGGCGCCTTGGCCGTGCGGCACGGCCACTTTGCCGTCTTTGACGAGGATGACTTTCGTTGCCGGTTCCGCCAGGACTTTGGCGAACAGGTCGGGTTCGCCGCGTCGTGCCACTTCGTAGTCGATGTCTCCTTGGGCGAGTGGCAGGAACGGCAGGGTCTGCGTCAATGCCAGTGGTGAGAACACGCTCATGGTTGTGTTGCCTCTTTCATGCGTGTTATATACGGAATATATTCGTTATACATACGTAGTACATATTTCGTATATACGTTTTATATATTTTCTCTATATCTTGTCGATACGCCGGATGGTCTGCCACAGATAATCGTCGCAGCCGGCTCAGCCGACTCGCTTCACCAGTTCCAGCAACGCGGCGGCCACCTGGTCGGGGTGTTCGTACGCGCTGAAGTGGCCGCAGTCGTCGATCACCGTCATCGTCACGTCGGTTTTCGTCATCGCGTCGGCGACCGGCTTCATCACTGCCGGCGGGCTGGACGGGTCCTTGTCGCCGCAGATTACTGCGACTGGCACGTTGATGTTCGGCAGCACGTCGTTCAGGTCGGGACGGCCAGCGGCCATGCGTTCGCGCCAGGCGATGCCGTCGGCGGGCTGTTCGTTGATCCACGTTTCGAACTGCCTGCAGTAGGCGTCCGACTGTTTCACGGTGGAGTCGGCTTCCGACGGCACGGCGAATCCCATGACCGGCTCGTGTGTGCCGGTCGTTTCGCAGTCGGTGGCGATTGCGACGCGCTTCAATCGCATGTCGGCGGAGTCGGCGTCGGCTTTCGTGTCGCACAGGGCGAGCGCCGCCACCGCTTCCGGATGCAGGCGTTGGATGTCGAGAATCAGGTAGCCGCCCATCGACAGGCCCACCCAGATGGCTTTGCTGTAGCCGGCGGCGTGCAGCAGGTCCACGTACGCGTCCGCCATGCGGTCCAGTCCGTATGGGAACGCGCCGTCGGCGTCCTTGCCGCCGCTGTCTTCGTCGGACGGAATCGGTCCTTCGCCGGCGCCGGGCATGTCCGGAGCCCAGATCGCAAATGGTTTCACGCCTTGTTTCACAGCTTGGTCGCGTAAAGCCGCCGCGCACTCGTCCCACATGCGGTGGTCCACCGGGAAGCCGTGCACGAGCACCACCGGCGTGGTTTCGGTATCGTTGCCGCCGTCCGTATATATGTTGTTGTTCAGTTCAATCGCCATATTTTTTTCTAATCCTCCCCTATCTGCCTGTTCGCCTAGTTTGCTTGGCTTTTGCCCCGCTTGCGCGGCTTGTCCTACTTGCCGGTCCATGCGAGCGCCTGCCGCACGATGGTGCCGTAACCATTGGCCATCTGCCCGACGAAGGTGTCGAGCATGTCTCCGGACGGGTCGACCCATTCCACATCGAGCGTCTCGTCCTGCGGCTTGCAATCGCCGGCGATCGGCACCACGTAGCACAGCGCGATCGCATGTTGGCGTGGATCGTAATAGTCGGACAGGCCGGGTGTCGGGAAGAATTCGGCCACGGTGAACGGCTGCAGGCTGATCGGCAGCTGCGGCAGGGCGATATCGCCCAAATCTTTTGCGACGTTGCGCGCCACCGCTTCACGCAACGATTCGTGATAGAGCACACGTCCGGCGATCAATGTGCGTTCGATACCGCCGTCGTCGGTGACGCGCAGCAGCGAGCCGATTTGCGCCACCCTGCCGAGATCGTCGGTGCGCACCGGCACGACCACGACGTACGGAATCGGTATTTCGCGGCGCATGCGGTTGATTTCGTCCGATGGGAGCCATCCCGGAGGGTTGCCCATTCCGCGGATGAAATCCTCCGGCGTAATGTCGTCGAATTCCCCGCGATGGCGGTTGGCGTCGAAATCGCCCTCGTCGGGCACTTCATCATTCATCACTGGCATGGTTCCATTATCACGCACGGCATGTGAATGTCACGTGCTTCCGATTCTTCCCATAGCGCAATCGGGTGCGGCAGTGTGTTTGCATGGCGTGCGGCTATATACTTTTCGCAAACGGGCTTTCGCAATATTGCGCAGCATTGCACGATATTGTTTTTTGAAATCGGCTTATAGCGTAAGCCGGGGAATGGGGAACGCATATGGCAACGCATGCAGTCACTTCGCAGGATTTCAACCAGGTCGTCGAATCCAATGATCTAGTGTTCGTGGATTTCTGGGCCACGTGGTGCGGTCCGTGCCGTGCATTCGGCCCAACGTTCGAGAAGGCAAGCGAGGCGAATCCGGACGTCTATTTCGCGAAGGTGGATATCGATCAGAATCCCGATCTGGCCGCCGCGGCCAAGGTTCAGGCAGTGCCGACGCTGATGGTCGTCAAGAAGCAGCAGATCATCTTCCAACAGGCCGGCGCGTTGCGCGCTTCCGATTTGGATGATCTGATCAGCCAGGCCAAGGCGTTGGATATGGATGCGGCCGCTTCCGATGGGAACACCGCTTCCAGCGGAGACGCCAAAGTGAAAACGCCAAGTAGTCAGTCGGAACGATGATTCGGCCCGTCGCCTGCGCGTTGCATACGTTATCTTCAAGTTCCTTGGGGTGCGGTAGACTATATGCAGTTGCGCGCATTCCGGCGGAACCCTAGCGGTTGTGCGCCGTGCCCTAGGCACGGAATCCGCCGAGGAATTGTACCCGATGTAGGAGCAGAATGGCTAGCCATAAGAAACATGCCCAACCAACTACGTTTGCCTTGCCGGGCAAATCTCAGATGGTGAAGATTGTCGCAACGGTTGCGGCAGTGGGGCTGTTGGCCACTGGCGGCATCGTGTCGCATAATCTGTACGCCACCGCGGAGAAGTCTCCTGCCAAGCAGGTCACCGCGTATTCCGTCACCGACAGCATCGAAGCCTCCCGTGGCAACGCCCGTGAGGCGCTTTCCGGAGATACTTCGTACGTCACCGTGAAGATCAACGGCAAGACCCGCGTGGTTCCCGGCATGCATTTCACCGACGTGAAGTCCGTGCTTGACGCGGGCGACATCACCCTTGATACGGAAGACACCGTTTCCCCGTCTTTGGATACGAAGGTGAACGAGAACACCGTCATCAAGATCGAACGTGCCGGCGCTTCCGTTGAGGTGTCTGATACGGATATCGCATTCAACACGGTCAAGAAGGAGACCTCCAGCCTGCCGAAGGGCCAGGAGAAGGTCGAGACCGAAGGCGCGAACGGTGTTATGGAGACCACGAACCTCGTCACCAAGTCCGGCGGCAAGGTCATGTCTTCCAATATGATCAGCTCTTTCGTGAAGAAGGCTCCGACCGACAAGGTGATCCTCGTCGGCACCGGCTCCTCGTCCACGCCGTCCGCGGCCGCAGCGTCGATCGGCACCACCGTGCCGGCTGGCGAAATGCAGCAGTGGGCTCACGATTATCTGCTGTCCAGCGGCTATTCCGAGGCCGATTTCACCGCCACCGTGTACATCATTTCTCATGAGTCCGGTTGGAATGTCGCAGCCACGAACCCAAGCTCCGGCGCGTACGGCCTGCCGCAGGCGCTGCCCGGTTCGAAGATGGTGAGCGCCGGCGCTGACTGGGCCACCAACTATCAGACCCAGCTCAAGTGGTTCTGGGGCTACTGCGCACAGCGCTACGGTTCCATCCAGGGCGCCTACACCTACTGGCTCGCCAACCACTGCTACTGAGTTTTAGTTTTTCAGACAGGAGAGGCTCCGCACACATTGTGCGGAGCCTCTCCTGTCTTATATGCCTCTTTTATATTTCATATGGAAAGATGCAGGCCATTCATGGCGTTACGGTTGTTTATGCACGCAATTCATTCATCGCTTTTATCGCGGCCCTTTTGGCCATCTTACGCGTGAGCGAACGGCCAGACGCAACGGGCTCGAAAAAGCCGTCATGCTCTTTTTCCACCGTCCATCGCCAACCAAGCACGTTATTTTGAGCGACTCGAATACTGAACGAAGATCCTACACGCCCACTACCTGCCACATTCATTCCAAGCTCCCTTTTTCAGGATTTTTGGGCTGGATGCATACGTACTCATTATTAGCGTTTATGGACGATTCGCACAGCCTATCAAGATACTGCATATAGTACAGCACTCACATCAAGAGAACTGTACTATATGCGATTTTTCAAGCTGAGCGGAATATTGTTCACTTACTCGCCATCTTTGGCCGTATGATGCGAACCTTTGCGGGGACCGCGCTTGCCGGATACACCCTTTGCAGCATCGGCCACAGCAAAAATGACAACCTTCTCATCCGGGTAGGACTCGCCATCCATGGCGAAATAGGCGATCTGGTCGTCTGCGACCGGCGGGAAAGTGAAATACTTCTGCACCGCTACCAGCACATCGGTGGTACGCACGGTCACGGAAGAAGCCTTTCCTGCAGCGTCAGAGTTGACGCCATCGGCCTTGCTTCGCTTGGTCTTGCAGAACTTGATGGCGTTCTCGTCTTTGGCGTCGCATGCCTGGACTGCGATCTTCTTCTGCTTGTCATTCACCAGCAATTTCACGTATGCCGGGCATCCGAGCGCTTCGGTCACGCCTTTGGAAAAGCGAACGGATGATTCCATGACCGTCATGGTCATCTTATTGGTGGTGGTCTTTTCTCCCACTGCTTCAAATCCGTTAAGAACAGACATGCCAACCCCTTGAAAATATAGGATATTAATTACATGCAATATAATACAACAATTCGCATAAATACACCCTTTTTTCACTAATAAAATAGGGGGTATCTCCGCTTTCCGGCAGAAATACCCCCTGTATTTCCAAGAATATAGCAATAATTCATAGACTTCATTGAACAAGTTTTCATTGAGATGAATTCAAGGAAATCATGCACCAATAATGTCGAGAATTACCGCGCCATATTTCAATAGTTGTATTTCACATCATTGGTCATTTTGCCACACGGCGTCTGATCGAGCTTCATATCAGCCGTGGCCTTGTCAGACACGGTCACGTCGAACTCGTACGTCACGCTCTTGCCAGGTGCGATGTACGCCATACTGGAGTTCAATGGCTTGCCGTCCATGGTGGCATTGCTACGGTCACGCACATCACCGGTCACGGCGATTGATCCAATCGAACCACCTGCAGGCGCGTAAATCAGCACACGCTGCGCGGATGTGCCACTCGGCGCCACGGGCACGCCACCAACGCCCTTCTGCTCACCACCGAGAATGTAACTCGTGCAGGCAGCCATTTCCGCGGAAGTCATACGGTTGGTCAGCGTGTACTTCACGTGGTAGGTCTTGTCACCTGTCTTGGTCACTTCGCTGCTACGGTCGATATACCAACCCATCTTCGAAGGATTCTGCTCGCTGATGTAAATGCCCGTTTCCGGATTGGTTTCGCTTTCAGGCGCATTCTTGGCGAGTCCAGCACCTTGGAAGTACTTCGCTTCGTCTTCGTGGAACGTGTAGGCGTAGAAGTGGCGGTTCTCGGCCAAATCACCGATGCTTTGCGCCACCTTCATCATCTTGTCCACAGTCATGTTGCCAAAAGCGCCGTCCATCACCGTTTTGGCAATGTACTCGAAGTATTCGTCCTGCTGTGCCACAGGAACGTCCTTGTAGATGGTGTTGAGCATGTATTCGGCGGTGTTCTCGCCGGTAAGCACAGTGCCGTTGGACAAGGTGACTGGTCCGTTGATCTCCACCATCTTCTGGATGAACACCGGATCCACGGAAATCAAACCGTCGATGTTGCAGGCATATTGCGAACGCTGCCATGAAGCGTTGAGCATTTCCGCGTTGCGGGAAACATCCGGCACCGCGAAGGTGTCTCGCACGTCGAAGGAGAAACCCAACGGCCTGTTGAATACCGCATGTTCCTCAGCGGTGCCGTTGTTGCCATTGACGAATTCAGCATTCGGGTGGAAGTCCCCCACCGCGATTTTGCCATGATCCGCAGTCATGGTGCCGAGAGAGCCAACCAAGCCGCCGCCGGAACGTGTTTCGGATGTGGTCTGTGCCGCCAGCAAGTATGTGCGGGCACCGTTCTGGCCGAGGAAGGAAGGCAGCATGTGAGTGGCGTTGCTGACCTGTCCGACCAAATCGGCGATATTGTCAAGCTGGTCCTTGCCCTGCTGATAGGCTTTCTTCACCATGCCGATTTTCGGCTCGGCAAGACTGTTATACTGCTTGTTCTGCTGCTGCACCTGCTGGTTGAGCTTGTCGAAGTTGCCTTGCGCATCGGTGATTGGCTGCAGGTTGAGTTGCCCTTCCGCACCGGAAAGATTGGCGCCGGCAAGCTGCTGCACCGCAGTGGTCAACGATGGCAGTGTCTGCTGTGCAAGATTGTCCACGACTTCCGTCATACCTTGCACAGTGGCGATGTCACTGCCGACGAACGGCATTTTCGCGGCCACGTTCCATAGTGAACCGTGCGCAATCTGCTTGGCCTGCGCCGTCTGCTGCTGAGCCTGCGCGATGGACGCCTGCAACGCGGCGGCATCCTTGAGCTTTGCAGGGTCATTGATTGCGGATAGTGAGGATATGGCTTGCGATTCGTGCGCCTTGACGCTTTTTGCCTGCTTATACAGTTGCATACCGAACGCTGCGGCAATGGCGAGTAGCACAACCAGCACCGCAAGTACAATAAGCGTCACATTCCGTGCCGTATGTTTTTCCCGTATTGCTTGAGCATGTTGCCCCATGCTTTGCTCCTCAAATCATTAAGCATTCAATTTGACTATTCCAGCGCACTATTGTGCCACATGGCACCCCTTTTTCAGTCTCCAAACAAAATTTTTCCCTCTGTTCCATCACAAGAACAAAGGGAAAACGCAGAAAACCCACTTATTGGCTCAGTACGATCCACGGCCAGTGAAGATTACCATCACGGTTTTGGCAAGAATCGCAAAATCTCCAGCGATGGACCAATTCTCAATGTAGGAGACGTCCAAATATTCGCTTTGCTCCTGTGAAAGATCCGACCGGCCGGACACCTGCCACGGACCGGTGATGCCCGGCTTGACCAGCAGTCGGGCGGAATACAGGGAACCATAGCGGGCCACTTCTTCCGGCAATGCCGGACGAGGACCGACCAGAGACATATCGCCCTTGAGCACGTTGTAGAACTGCGGGAACTCATCCAAAGAAGTCTTACGGATGAAGTGACCTACCTTGGTGATACGCGGATCATCTTTCATTTTGAAGATGAACCGGTCTTCCTGCCCAGTTTCCTCAGCGAGTTTCTTCTTCAGCTCCTCAGCATTGGTGACCATGGAACGGAATTTATACATTTTGAACGGCTTGCCGTGCAGCCCGATACGGGTCTGAGAGAAGAACACCGGACCGCCATCATCAAGCTTGATGGCGATGGCGACGCCGAGAAGAATCGGAGAGGAAATAATCAGCGCGCACAGTGAGCCGATGATGTCCAGCAAACGCTTGATTACGTTCGCAGCTCCCGTGTACTGCGGCAGGGAAGCCAACAGAACCGGCTGCTCCGTGGTGTTTCGCAGATACAAACGGTGGCCGCTCACATCCGCCAGGGAGACCGCCAATGCAAGTTCCATACCCAGCGACTCCACCGCAAGAGAAAGACCATGCAGCATTTCGGAATCACGCGAAAGCACGTCAGCCACATAGACTTCCTGTACACCGAGGCTTTCGCAAATACGTGGGAATGCCGAGTTGAAAGGAATCACCTTGAGTTTGCTGGAGCCTTCGATATTGGCATCCGGTGTGTATGAGGTAACCACATAAGCGTCTTTTGAAGCTGGATCCGCTTCAATTGGACATACAGCAACTGGTTCGTACCCCCAATTCATGCAGTTGCGCATGGTCTGCAAGGCTTTGTTGATGCCATCGGAAGATCCAATGACCACCGTTCTGTACTTGCAAGAGCCTTTGCTGCGGTGACGATGCAACGCTTGACGCATCTGCCAACGTGCGATGATATCCAAGAAGAAGGCGATGACTGGCGCGATAATCAACGCAGTACGGGGCAATGCAAGTTTGAAAATAAATGCAAGGCTGCAGTATGAGATGATGGTCAGCAACGACGCATTGATGATTTTGGCATACAGCTCATAGCCGTCCGCCATAACATGGCGGTGGTATGTGCCCGCGAATGCCAAGCACAGCAACCAAATCAGGCTGAACAGAATGAGGAAAAGCCAAAACGGCATCACATCGCCGATGGCATCGAAAGCAGCACCGTTGATTACAAGGCTGACGGTCAACGAAAGCAGCATCACTGCCAAATCGATGGCGATCAGGCTGGCGACGAAGGCGAAACGCCACCGGGGAGTCGATTCAGCCTTGCCACGCCTATGTCCTTCCTTTTCCGCAGGAAACGGGGTATTGGAAAAAGTCATCGGCTCGAACTGCTTTTGCAGACGCTGATTCTGCATGGACGCGTATGCCTGTCGATGCGCATTGGACGAGACGATATGAATCTCTTGAGTCCTCATACCTTGCTCGCCGTTTGGTGCGCCGGATTCACCGGTATTCACGCCTTGCATGTATCTCCCTCCCCTTCAGCTGCATACGGCAAACAATTTACCACAGCCCCCCCCAGAAATTAAGAGGGACCTATGGGGGTACCATTCGCTATATCCAAATCTTTCTCCGGTATGGCTTATTCGCCAGCAGTACCTGTATCTGAATCGCCGTTGCCGTTGCCGGTCGAACCACCATTACCGTCATTCGAATCGCCGTTACCGCCGCCGTTTGAATCGCCGTTGCCGTTGCCGGTCGAATCGCCATTACCACCGGTTGAGCCACCATTGTTATTGCCACCGGTCGAACCACCACCGTTCACACCGTTTCCAGAGCCCGGACCAAATTGCCACGTATATGTGTAACGCCGGTTCGTAGTGCCGTTATTGGTATTCGAATTGGTATTCGACTGGGCATTGGCCGCAGTTTGCTCCGCCACAGACTTGTTTACGCCGTCAGAAGTCGAGGAAATCACCTTCGAAGCGTTCTGCATGGCCGCAACATCGGTGCTTTTGCCATCGAGGAGTTTCTGGGCAGCGTCAATCGCCTTGGCAAGCGCGTCACGTGTCGACTCGTCCGCAACCTGGCCTGCAGAACCGTCAAGCAACGTCTTTGCGTCGGCAATGGTCTTCTGCAACGCGGCAGTCGTCTTATTCACTTCCAAAGCTCGCTTGCTGGCGGCCACAGCTGTGGCTGCTGCGGTAACGGCCTTGGTCTGTTCTTTGATATTGCTGATCTGCTTGCTCATGCTACGGGCGTGCGCACGCAGTGTGGTTTCAGACAGCAACACCGAACATCCGCCGACCGTCTTGAGGTTTTGCGCCTTGGTCACGGCCTGAGTGAGTTGGTCGATTGTGGCGGCATCCGCCACCTGATTTGCCGCAGTGCCCTGCAAACTGGTTGCCTGTTCGATGGCGTTTTGCAGTTTTTCGTTGGCTTTGGAGTATTTGGATTTCACCTTCTCACATACCGCCACTGCCGCACGCTGTTCTTTCGAATTGATACGATTACGTACCACGATGACGCCGGCGATAGCAACCGCCACTGCCGCAATCGCAGCGATGATGGCAATAATCTTTCGCTTGTCCGCAGATGGCTCTTTCGGCGCGACCGGAATGGTTTTCAGCGGATCGTGTTCCGGATCTTCCGCGGCAAGTTCCTCTAGGTCGGTTATGCCATCTGATGCATCAAAGGCCTGAGTCGCTTCGGCGTCCTGTTCATCTGTCGAAGAGACGAGGGGTGGCAAAGTGGCGGTTTCCTCGGCATCGGCTGGTGCAACCGCATCATCGAAATCGATGGTGTCGAGCGGCATACTGGGTATATCCGCGATTGTTGGCGCAGCCGAAACCGGCTGTTCCGTTTGCGCAGGCACGGAGGAAGCGATGGTGCGGGGCTCAGCAAGCGAAGCCTCATCCGCACCATCGGCTTCTTCCGAATCGGTAGGCTGCAATTTGGGGAAGGTCAGCGGAGGAATATCCCAGCTGGTGTCCACCACATCCCGAGATATGTTGGACAGAATACCGTTCATAGACTGGGAATCATCGTTCTCAGTTGCCATACACCCCTCATTCCGTGAAGAAGGAAAACGTCAGATCCTCTTCTTCTTGCCGTTTGCACGATGGCTGCTACGCGGAGCACCATCTTCATAGTAGTAGTAATAGTTGGAGTGGGAGTTGACCTTCTTCGGATCTGCACGGTTGAAGATGAAGCCAAGCACCGGCACCTGCGCGGTGGCAAGCGTGTTGGACGCCTCCTGCAGGGACTTCTTCTCGCACACGTTACGGCTGACCACCAGCAGAAGGCCCTTGGCCCAACGGCCGAATACCGCGCCATCGTTGGACACCGTCAACGGGGCGGTATCAATAATTACGTAATCGTATTGGGTGAGCGCCTGCTCCACCATGAGCTTCATGGTTTCGGAGCCCAGCAGCACGCCAGCGTTCGCCGGTCTCTTGCCGCCAGGCAGAATGTGCAGGTTCGGCTTCCAGTAGCTCTGCACCACGTCCTTCGGACCCATCTGCCCAGACAGCACGTGCGCCAGACCGGCAGCACCTTCAATGCCCAAGTGGTGGGCAACGGACGGGTGGCGAAGATCAGCGTCGATAAGCAGTACTTTCGCACCATCTTCAGCAAGGGCCACCGCAGTGTTGATAGCCATGGTGGTCTTGCCTTCGGACGGCTGCGCAGACGTGATGACAAGCAGCTGGCCCACGCCTTCAGTGCGGTCGGTCTGCAGGAAGTCGATATTCGTATGGATACGGCGGAATTCCTCGGCAATAGCGCCGTTAGGCTGGCTTACCAGCACCGGACGCTTATCATCAAGCGAAGCGTCCATCGGAACGGAGCCAAGGGAGGATGCTCGGACGATGCCGCGCACGTCGGAAGTCTCTTCAACCTTGGTGTTGAGGAGGTCTTTGATGAGTGCGGCGAACACGCCGATGATGATGCCGAGCACCACACCGACAGCCAAATACAGGGCAGTCTTCGGCGAAGATTTAGACGTCGGGACCTGTGCCTTCTGCACGATGGAAAGCTTCACCGGGGACTTATCTCCGGAGTACAGGTCGCTTTCAATGACGTTCTTCAGCGATTCGGCAACGGAATTGGCGATGTCCGCGGCCTGCTTCGGATCTCCATCCACCACGGCAATGTTCACGAATGCGGTGTTAGTCGGATTGGTGACGGTGACCTGGCCGGCAAGATCCGTCACGGTTTCATCCAAGCCAAGATCATCAATAACCGGCTTGAGCACCTTCGAAGTGGTGGCAAGCGTTGGGTATGAGGTGATTTGGTTGGAAATGTAGCTGCCACCAGCGGACTGCTGGTTAATGTCGACACCATTTTGAGAAGCATTGTAAGTAGCCATGGTCTGAGCCGTAGCCGTATACTTCGCCGGAGCGAGGAAGGTATAGGCGCTCACGCCTGCCACCACCACCACGAATGCGATGATCGCGGTGACCAGATGCTTACGAATGATTTTGAACAGATCCATCAGAGTGATGCCGTCATCCGCTTCCTCAACTACCCCTTGCGGTGCGGTAGGCTGCTGCACATTAGCGTTCTCTACAGAAGTCACTGAACTTCCCCATCTCACGTTGACAATATCCTTTCCAACAATAATCTTCCCCCTCGAACTATTCCTCATCCCTTCATACATTGAACACATTTTTTGGGAACTCAAACAGATGGGCCGTGAAATAAGGAACATTCCCTGTCGATATCGTGCGCGTACGAGACTTATTGGCAATATTCTGTGGCCGATTTTGGCGGCCTATTTCTGGCGACAAGAAAAAGTACCACCGGCCGACCGTGCCCAAGTGAACAAGGCCGCCAACACCTGCTGTTAGCCTTTCCTACGCCCAACTTAAGGCGATTTGGGAGAACGACAAGACAAAGCTGGAAGAATACGCTGTCCCGTCAGCAAGGCGTGTATGTAATTACCAATACCGATAACGGGAAACTGTATGTGGGAAGCGCCACCGGAAGGAACGGCATATACCAGCGTTGGCAAGACTACATCAGCAATGGTCACGGAAACGATACGGGGCTGATTGCCATTGTGAAACAGCACGGGTTGGAGTACGTGCAGACGCATTTCCGCTACACGCTTCTGGAACATTACGACTTCACCGTGCCTAAAGACGTTGTGCTCGCCAGGGAATCCTATTGGAAGGAGGCTCTGGATACGCGCAAGCATGGGTATAACGGTAACTAGATATCTCCAATACGGCAACAATAAGCACAATGAAACCACCGCCTTTAGCAGAAAATTGCAAAATGAGTATATTTCTGGATATAATCTCAGTATCAAAGGAGCAAAATATACTTACGAGGCAACCCGATGCTGATTGATTTTAGTTTTTCGAACTTCAGGAGTTTCCGAGACGAGCAGTCTTTCTCCATGACTCGCGAAAAACGGTTCATGGAATCTGATGAGTCTCTCCATTCTCCAATCGCAGCCATATACGGCGCCAATGCATCGGGAAAGTCCAATTTTCTGAAGGCATTGCGCGCTATGCGCAACATGGTGGTAAATAGCTACAGCCAAGGGGATGCAAGCAGTCCTATCCCCAGGGAACCTTTTCTGTTACGAAAGGATCCTTTCTCGCATTCGTCCATGTTCTTCCTTGCATTCATCGCGAACGATGGACTGAAATACCAGTATTGGTTCCGCTATGACAATGAACGGATTCTTGAGGAAGATCTCATCTTCTTCAAAAAACTGCAAGGACGTTTTTCCACGCACTCCTCTCTGCTGTTTTCCCGTTCCTCAACGGATGGGGTGAAATTCGGTCCTTCCTTCAAAGGACCTCGCTCACAAGTACGCAAGACCATAGAACTCAGGCCGAATGCACTTCTGCTTTCCGCAGCCGCAGCTGCCGGTATTGAGTCCATTCGGCCGGCATTTTCATTCTTCCAAAGTGGCATAGCCTATTACGAAGCAAGCGCTTTCGAACAGGAGCAGCCTACGCTGTTGGATGAGTTCAAGAAAGAGACACCACTTTCGAAACATCTGGCCACATTGATTAGGTATGCAGACTTCGGCATCAGTGACGTGAAAAGCGTTCCTGTGGACGTCCCACCGGATCTCTGGGCTCAGTTCAAGGAAGAGATGCATAAGCAACTCGGCATGGATGAGAACAAAGTGGATGAGACATTCAATGTCAAGAACGCTTCCCAGCTGATGTTCACTCATACCGGCGAATCATCTTCCACAGGATTCGGTCCTGATGATGAGTCCAGGGGCACCGTTGCTGCGCTGTCATTCTTCTCGCTTGCTCTTCGCCAGCTGTCGAAGCAGTCGGTGACGCTTATCGACGAGATCGATACCAGTCTGCATCCGGCTCTGGTGAAGGAGCTGGTGGCGCTGTATGCCGACGCGGAAACGAATCCTCACGGTTCCCAGCTTATTTTCACGACTCATGACGTGTCGCTGATCAATCAGTCCGGTTCGGCAAAGCGTTTACTGGCACCAGATCAGATCTGGCTTGTGGAAAAGAACAAGGAAGGCGTTTCGGAATTGTTCCCGGTGACCAATCTGGGTATTCGGAATATGGAAAACATCGGCAAGAACTATCTCAACGGCGTGTACGGCGCCATACCACGGCCTGATTTTCATACCGCTTTCGCCCAGATCGTGAATGTGGTTGATGCCTGATGTCGAAAAAGCGAAACGTTCCTGCACATGGACGTAAAGCCGCACGGTCGCGCCGACCGCGCAAGAGACGCTTTCTTGTCGTGGCCGGCGGAGCAGTCACTGAGAAACAGTATTTCAAGCAGCTTGAGTCCCTATACGATGTCATCATTGACTATCAACAGAAGAACAACAGCCCTAAGCAGCTCGCGAAGCTCGCTGTTAAGTTGAAGAGGGAAGACAAGCGAGATACTTCTACAGATTGTTATGAACGAATCTGGGTGGTGGTCGATGTTGACGATTTTCACGACCACGGCGAAGCAGCGAGAATCTGCAATGACAATGGAATCGAACTCATCATTTCCAATCCTTGCTTCGAGGTCTGGTTGCTCGACTATGTGAAGGCTTGCCCGTCAAGCTATACACTGACACCTGATGTCGAGTCAGCTGCAGCAGAAGCTAAAGTTGTCGGCGGAAACCGTAACAAATACATCAACACCGAGCTCATTGACAAAGAACATCTCGATGCCGCCATACGCAATGCAGCCCGGCACAATACAACGGAAAACCGCCAGGGGCGTAACAGACTCGCGCCTAATCATGAGCAGGAATACGCCCCTTGGACCGATATGCCAAAAGTAATCGAAACGCTGAAATCTAATAAACAGAGCTGAAAGGAGAAACATGGCTCTACCCATCCGGGTAAATTTCGAAAACCCCTTCATAGATATTCACACTGGACGAGGTCAAGGTAGCTGCACATTCGCAAATGGATTCGACTGCATCTGTTCATGCGCAGGTATCGCACACGCCCAATTACTCAGAATGGTCCTTACTCTCGAAAACAGTAAGAAACTACCTGACAAATATAAGAAGGCTCTTGCTGATAAAATCCAAACTGTCCAAGCCCATATTGTCGATATTCCACACGATAAAGCAACGGCAATCATCCATGCGCAGAGACAACCTGAGCGCGTGTTCTTTCTTTGCGAGGATATAACTCATCCCATAATTGATTATTGCCGAGTAATTGATATACCTCACTGGGCAAAAGAGAATTCCATGACGAGTCAGCAAGTGTCAAGACTTTGCGCTTGTGTACAAAGACACGGCATTGATTCTTTCAAGGATTTAGCCCCTAAAGCCGGCGAATATTTGTCCCAAGCACACGTACTTTGCGACATCGTAGCTTCTATCGCATTCGCGCTCAGCGAAGCCGCAGACACGATTCCGGATGAAGATACGTTTATCAATGCCTGCAAAGCAGCATTCACTCTCTCACGACGTAACTCACTAGGATTCGGCCCATCGCGAAATAGACATAGGAAAAACACAGTCGCAGCACGCAAATCACGGCAGGAAAACGATGATGAGGAAAGCCAAGAACGATACTCTGATGGAGACTCCATCTCAAGTAATCTGCTCACCAAGATTTTAATGGATATCAGCAAGGACGTTTACGCCCTACTGATGGAGTACAAACCCCAGACGAAGCAATTCCTCCAAGCGGTTCAGGCCACAGCAATATTGTTTTGCCCCGATCCGGATAGCCATAAGCTCATATGGGACGTGTGCTTCATTCCACTATTCCAAACGGAAATCTGTGATGACCTGCGTAGCAAGTTGAATCAAGACATCATTACTGCACTTGAATATGGGAAAACGGATATCTGGGACAACGGGGCTAGGGCATATTGGTAAGAAGAACTGACTTGGTGAGGCGCTTTGAAGACGCCTCATCAAGTCAGTTCTTCTGATTCGGCACGAGCATGATCTCGCCGTCGGCGAGGCCCTTCAAATGCTGTCCGTAGGGGCTCTTGCCGTAGCGCTCGGCGGACTCCATGAGCTGGCCGAGCGTGATCCAGCCGTTCTCGAAGGCGATCTCCTCCACGATCGCGATGGGCAGGCCCTGCGCCCGCTGCACGGTGCGCATGCCCCCGACGCAAGCACAAACTCCCGGAAAGAAAAGCATTGTCAGAATTCAATGCAAGCTCTGCTATCCTCAGTCCTAACCTTGCTTGAGTTCTGTGCCTTTGGCAGAATACAGCGCAACATTCTGAGCAGGCGGCTGCTGTCTTTCCCGTGCTCTTTTGCTGGCCCGCCTTGGCCCACGACGCACCGGTCTTCGGTATGGTTGTCTGAGTAAATCTTTTTGATATTGGGCATTATCTATTCTTTAAAGGGCACAACTAAAAAGCAAATAACAAACATCTAGACCCGAGTGAATATATGTATGTTACCGAATCTGTGAATATTCCCGAAGAATTGGAAAGGCAGCTTAAAAGGGACCGTTTGGTCCTTTTTGTAGGCGCTGGAGTATCTGTTCCTTCCGGACTTCCAGGTTTTTTCGGACTCGCTGCCGAACTAGCTGGGCAGAGCGGCCACTTGTCCCCTGCCAAAAAGGACGCTGACCGACTGGACTATTTCATAGGCCGGCTTTCCGACGATCATTTCAACACCCATGAAATAACAAAAAAGATTTTTCAAGAGAAACAGCCCGCCGCCAACAGCGAACATGCGGCTGTCATGGCGTTAGCCACAGCCTGCAAAACACCACGAATCATCACTACGAACTACGACAATCTTCTTGCAGAAGCGGCGGATGAACAAGGCCTTGATTATGGCGAACAATACTTCGCACCGGCTCTCCCTCTCGGACGTGATTTCAAAGGATTAGTTCATCTTCATGGTTCCATACTTAGACCCAGCAAAAATATGGTGCTTGATGATAGAGACTTTGGAAAAGCCTACTTCACTGACGGTTGGGCAACGCGTTTCCTCACTGAAGTGTTCGCCAACTACACCGTTTTATTCATTGGCTACAGTGTCAACGATCCTGTCATCAGATATCTGTCTCTCGGTCTGCATTCCAATGGACCTAAACATTTCATTTTCCTCGGTCATGATAACGAAGAGCCGAAAGACCATTATGAAACCACCTTGGCCAATTTCGAACATCTACAGTTCCAGACCATTGAGTATCCCGTTCAGAACGGGAGTCACCAAGCACTAATCGATGCTCTTAACGCTTGGGCCGAACACGAAACGCAGTCAGTTCCGGATTACATTCGAAAAACAAAAGAACTTGTTGAAGCGGGTATTCCGCAAACACAGCATGACACAGATAGTCTCCTTAGCGAACTCTCCACACCGTCGGGCTTAGACACTTTTATTCAAACCGCAAAAGAACCAATATGGATTAATTGGCTCTACGAGCAAAAACGATATTCAACGCTGTTCGATGGCACAGAGCCTCAAACACCCCAACAGCGGCAACTCCTCAACTGGATTACACGAATCTGCAACATAAACTTCAATAGCGAGAGTATAACTCTGCAGTACATCAAGCTATGCCAGCAGAGACTGTCCGATTATGCTTTCCAGTCATTTTCAACATCCGCAATTCAACCTAGCAACGATGGAACGCCGAAGAAAGCGCTGCAAGCATTCCTCTCAACATCCATAAAAGATAAAACAATGCCGTATATGCCGCATGATTCTTTATTGTGCGGCTTCGAAGACCAATTCCGCGCTTCCAATATTGTTTGGGAAGCCGCATTGCGCCCATTTTTGGAGTTTGATCGAAGCTCAAAATTCTATGAGCCAGATCCGGTTCCTTTTTCTTCCGGCGAGAAGCCCGATGTCAACGTTAGTTGGAACATTCCGTCAAGCTTTGGACAAGGAATCATCGATGACCTCGCCTCAAGATGCGAGCACTCGCCGTCCTTCGAAAGGATCATCGAAAATTCAATAAATCAGGCAATGAATTTGCTTTCAGAATATTATTCGGATTCGAATCACGAACATTGGAACGCGTTCATTCGCATTTGGATACCTGAAATTGAAGCTTGTGGAAATACACGAGGCGATCTACATCTCATTATCGATACACTTCGCGTATTTGGAGAGCAGCACAATGAGAAAAACGAACTCGCCAATCGCTGGATCCACAGTGATCAAATCGTTTTGCGGCGTCTTGCCATCCATGAACAGGAAATCAGCGAAGCAGCTCCTGATGAAAAGCTTGAGTGGTTGCTGAAGCAGAATCTTCTTTTTGGCAGATTTTGCGAACATGAGGTTCGGCAGCTCTTCAAGGCTGTTATAGAACATGTTTCAGCAGCACAGAAAGCGTCACTTCTAGAAGAACTGCAGCCTCCGTATAGCCCTGAAGATATTCCGAATAGAGCCAAAACCACAGACAAAGACGAAAGACAACGGCTCATACGCTTGTATGAGTTATTTAATCGGGTCTGCTGGCTGTCTGCAGCCGACCCGAATTGGCATGAAATACAGCAGCTGCAATCACTCTATGAAAAAGATTTTGGCTTTGTTCCAGACCCGGACTCAGACGTTCCGCTCAAGATTTATCATTCAGTAAAAGGACGAATCTCTCTAGAGGAATTCGCCTCATTAGTCAAACAATCTCCCAGTAAAGCGATTTCCAAAATTTTGTCTTTGCCTAAGGACGCCGATGCCTTTGACTCATTCTCTTTTGAAGCTGGATGCAGACTCATCGGCGAATATTGTTCAGAGCATCCGCAGGATACCCGCGGCCTTTGGGACGCCATCCTAGCCGATCCAAACACCACTGAATATGAAAGAGCGCAGATTGTCCTGTTTATTACCAACGAGATTCGAAGCGCAGACTTCAAGAATGATGTTTGCAACATCACACAACGCGTATGCGCTTTCGATTGGAACGAGGCTAATCTTTATTCACCGATTTTCTTTGTCACAGAGCAAATCAGTCGAATTGAATCAGAAAACGCAGAATCATTTTTCCAGACAGCCCAGCATTTCATAGATTCTTTGATTCCAAAATATGGCCAGGCTTTTCATACAGAGAAGCCAAACATTAACCAATTTGACTATGTAGCCTGTAACCTATGGCCAGCTCTCATCATCACGTATCAGATTAAAACAGTGTTATACCGATACACAAATACCTCGCCAACCGATTGGAATGGAATTCCCAGCAACGAAAAAGATAGAATACAGAATCTCTTAAACCAGCCCAATAACCTCATCTGGCCAATACAGATAGCGTGCGCCCAAAAACTAGCCACGTTCTTTATCCTTGATAAAAAATTTGCCAGAGAGTGCATAATGCCTCTATTCCATGATGAAAGCACCCAACATCAAACATGGGCGGCTTTCCTTGCTTTTCCGCGTATTACCAGTAGTTTTTCCGAAAAAGATGTGTCCGGTCTTCTCGAAGATCAAATCGCAGAGGCTAGAAATCTTTGCGAATACAAGGATCAAGGACTCCGAAATAACTACTGGGATGTTCTCTTCAATTTCATGAACATGCCACCCAATACAAGCAACGCATATGATGCAGTACTGAAAAAAGTACTTTATAACAGTGGATTCTCTACACTGTCTGAGATTGCAAAGTTTCTCCCCTATTGGTGCCGTCAGCAGAATGATGAACAAATAGATATCGCATGGAAAAATTGGCTTAAGACGTACATCACCAATCGTTTCCAAGGAATTCCTCGCGATCTTGATTCTGAAGAACAAAAAGCTCTCATCTGCCTTATTCCAAGCCTAAAAGGGCATATCTCCGAAGCTCTAGAAATACTCTCCACGACAGATAACACCGACATCGACTTTTCCCAAGACCATTACCCAGTCCCCGAAGGATATGACGAAAAGGAACAGCAGCAATTATTACTGTTTTATCAGTGGCAGGTTAAGCACCAAACCGGCGAATGCGATTCAACGTTGCTTAGGTGGTGGTTACATCGGATTCTCAGAAACCTGACAAATGAATACCCTGATTTGGATCTGACTGCGCTCCGCGAAACAATGCAAGACCAGTTCGGATTCACAGGAATAGCCGGAATCGATTGACTCACCTGACCGTTTCACAGCGAACGTTGCTGGGACGAACCTACCAATCAGCTCAGGCAATTGCGAGCAGCGGGACCACGGAAGAAAACGACGAATTTTTGTTGCACGATTCCGATTTTCGGGGCAAATTTCGAATCGTGCAACATTTTTCCTGCCGAAATGCGGTTTTTCCACGTATTCCATACCCCCGAACCGGCTTTTCCGACACTTCCGCGCAACTACGGGGGTGTGCGATGTAGTACGATTCCAAAAATGACCGAAAAATGGAATCGTGCGACATTTACGGAGTGCAGAACGTGCCGAAACAGACGAAACCATGTGACCATGGCAAGGAAAACGCATTCCAAGCTCCGCTTTTCATGCATTTTGATGCTCCGGCCCCCCCTATCGGTAACAGGAATCGAGAGTCCCGAAAATGCCGCCGTCTCGATCGAAACGACTCCTATCCCGATATAGAAGGGAATACATCGCGAAGGCTGCCGCACGTAAACAGGAAGCACCAAGGCAATGCCCCGGATTGTATGATGTTGTTCCGTATTGCCGTTTATTTCCAGAAAAATGAGGATGGTATGGTGCGCTTCGCGCTTCGCCTTGCAGACGTGCTAATCGACGTTACGGTGCAACATGATTATGCTCGGAACTTCTGAAACGATTGGATCATGGATTCCAGCGAATCCACGGATCCTCGGCTCACCATCACCGTCATGCAAGCCGACATCGAGGAAATGTTCGTAGTCCCTTCTTAATCTTTTACCAACAATTGCAAAAGCTCTGATCCCGAATCTTTCAATCCCCAACCTTCCAAGACCTTATTCGCCTGATCAGCAGTAATCTGAACCTTGCCATTTTGATTTGTTACACCATTACCTTTGAGCGCAAAGGAATATGCCGCATGACACAACTGCTGCTCACGCCGCCCACTAGTTTTATGTTGCAATTCATTATCGCTAACATATGACGCGACCATATTCAGATATTCAGCAGGATCAAACAAATATTCGGCAGTCTGAACATCGGCTACATAGCTTCCATCATCTTGTTTTGTTACCAATGCTGCCGCAGAAAGAAAAACAAATTGATCTTCGTCCTCGACATATTTACGAAGTGCAAGTAATGCACTCTTCAAATCATCCTGCACATTACCGAACAACCATCCCAACATCACCATTGTCAAACGCAATTCACAAAAACTCAAACGCCCTGGTAATACGGCAAGATTATTATTCTGAACACACTTTTTAGCAAGAAGCAAAACCCGCTTTTCGAAGAGTTCAGCGTAGCTTTTCCAATCAATCTCTCCCAACGCAAACTGCGAATGGCCATACCCTAAAGTTTCTACCCGAACATTCCATGTCTCAAGCATTTTATTGCGCTGCTGGTCACCCTCTTGAGACGACAGGGATTGCAGTTCACATAGCACAGCCAAATAAATATCAAACAGAAACGCACCAACATTGTCGTTCTGAAGACATTCTTTCAAAAGCAATTCGACATCAACCGCATTCCAGCCCCTTCTACATACCATAGTAAATAAATTCAGCACATAAGGATAATATTCTTGCAATGTCTTGCAGAAACTATTCTTCAAGTAAAAACGAAGCAACATACGCATTCTTATCACATTGCCCTGTGTATCCTGAGATAAGTATCGCTTGATTTTTTCTTGTAATCTTGGAGAATAAGCAATCTGCAGCAAATCAGCATCCAATTTTGCGGCATCAAGATTGATTTCACAAAGGAATCGTTTATACCACTTCTCCGGAAAATCTCCCGACGATGAATTCAGCTGGAAATATGCATCAACATAATCCCTTTTGCATATCGCCCGATATGAATCCGGAACATCGTTTTCAGAAAGAAAATACTCATCTTCCTTGGAGATTTTATCAAAAAAAGGAAATAATATACGAATTATTTTCTTCCATTCGATTGAATATTTGTTAAATATTTTCTTTTCGTCAGCTTGTTTTATGATTCCTTTAAGATCAACGGTTTGATCAGAATGAACCATATAATTTGCATCCTCAGAAACAGGATCCACCATTAAACACCGATTCTCGCTTATCCACTGATGCAACTCCGGACAGAAGATACGCAATGCGGTAATGCCAGCCAAATCCAATAACTCGACATCATCGCCAAGCGCCTCATAGTACAAACGGAAGTCGTTCAGGAATCGCACTATATCTCGCTTGTTCTGAATGAATGGGCAAATGCAATAATTGAAAATACCCTGTTCCCTCCCTAATGACAGGCTGCCACGCCAACCGACGCGCAATATTTCATGTTTCAGGGATTCGCGCAATTCGCTAAGCGACAACTCAGGGACTACTGCAGGAATTTGAACTATCTTCTCAAGGAATTCGGAGCCACGATTATGACTTGCTTTATCGAGCGCGTGCGTTACATATGCCTTGTCATAGAGCAACACATATGTGACATGTGGGAGATCCCCCACCGCTTTTACCGCTTGGATAAGCGAACTGATTTCATCATCCAGAAGACGATCTAAATCATCGATGAATACAACAATCTTGTCTGATTGCGATTGAAGATCATACTTCAGCCTGCTTCTTGTTTGGTGTAAATCACCAGTTCTATATTTCTTAGTAGATAATAATTTTGATAAATTTTGGAAACTCCAAGAGATACATCCAATAGAAATACCAATCTCAAAATAAGGAAGTACAGCGTTTATCGCTCTATAAATCAAATGAATCACAGAGGTGATTGCATTATTATTAAAGCAATCAAACCTCATCAATAGCTTTTGATACCACTTCAATCGGGGAGAAAGACCTGCCGAGATTTCGGAGAACAATGCAGATACTATCTCACCGGACCTGGAGTACATCCATGCGTCAAATTCAATGAGGTGCGTCTTGCGATCAGGTAGAGGCATCTGTTGAAGACGTTCAATGAGCATGTTCTTGAGGGATGTTTTACCGCTGCCCCACTCTCCCTCTATCCCAACTACTAAGCCATCCGAATCATCGCCGGTTAAAAGAGCATAGGCAAGGTTATCAACATATTTTTCACGACCATACTCATCATCTTCAACATGCCGTATAGGCTTATCTGCCGCGAACAAATTCACCCCTCAAGATATGGATATCCGAACTCGATCAAACGCCCTATGTGTTATCTTATGCCGGTCGTTTGCAACAACACTCTGCTGCCATTCCCACACGCTTCGGCCTATACATCGTCAATTCATCTGATACCCTAAATTTGCTCTTCACGTACATACGAATGAATTAACGGATCGAGCTGCAGCGTAGGCATGTTAAAAACGCAATAAGTCAGCGGTATCTCTTCAGAAAGATGCTACTGAATCTTATTGTGGCAAATGGCCGCACACAAACAATTGTTGTTCTCGTGGATCTTGCGTGCCAATTCGCTCATAATGGACAAAACTGGTTTTCTCCCAAAAACCTACAGCTTCAGGAAGAGCCAAAAGCGTAAGGTAATCAAATCCAGAAGATAAAAGATCAACTGCCTCCTTGCCGATTCCACGTCCGCGACAATCTCTTCTGACTTCAAAAAGATAGAGGTATCTATAGGATTCCTCATGATCAATATTTATTCCAGCATAGGTATCAGCATAATCCCGCCAATCCACCCAAGCTCGCGCTACTTCTTCCTCTGCCTCGTTAGTAAAACTGTAGAATTCATCTCTAGAAGACATGGCATCAAAGACTAGCTGCGACCACCATTTTTCTTCGAACCCGTCAATGTTTTTATCGAAAGGAGTCTCATAAGATCCTTCTGAATACAGCCTTCTAATTTTAAGCATTCATTCTCCCGTCAATTCCATATCAACTTTTTTAAAAAGAATTTATGTTAGGCACCCAGTCTTTCTTTTAATGATTTTCTTAGAGAAGAGCCTATTGAATCTTCCATTGCGATAAGTTGTTCTCTCATTCTGGCAGGAATGTCCTCAGTGGCTTCGATCGCCGCCTCAGCCACCCCTTCTTTCTAAGCAAGGTTACCCACTTGTTGCTATGTTTTTAATGATTTCAGTTACAGTTGCACCACCGAAATTGCATAGCTCGAGTTTGGCCAACGCACCGGCCGCAGTATCGCACATGCCAGCAGGTCCCATTTTCAGCATGGTGACCATCAACTGTACGTACCTCTCAGCGGGGAACCGTTGCACTATGCGAGCGACCGCATTGTATCGCTTATTCGATATCAGATAATCAATAATATTTTGACGTTCATCCTCACACAGTGATGCCATCGCCTCATACGCTAGCCAATAGACAATATTGGTCTTATCCTCAAAGCTTTTGACAAAACACGACAACATGCTGAAAAGTTCCTCTCGAATTCCAGCAGGCAATTCATTACCGAAGCATGCAAGAAATTTCAAAGGCCATATTTTCTCTTGGATTGCTTCGGCTTTGGATAACATAATCTTCACGAAAGCAGTCCAATCAACTAACTCCGGATGAACGTATCCACAGAAAAGAAACGCACTAAGCGTATCATCTCTGCCAGAAGAAAAAACAACTCCCCACCGCTCATATCTTTCTATTGTTTCAACACAATATGCAGAAAAACAATCGGAGGCTTTTTGAATCTCATCCTCAGAAAGTTTTTTCGCATCATCAATGCTCTTGATTACATCAACTTGACCGCTCTTCACCTTTACGTGCCATTGCGCTTCCGATTCCTCATCATGAGAGCTTTGCTTATATTCGTACCATTGCTGCAGAGAGCCTGCATCGCCTCGTTGCAGCAAGATTGCCAGATTGTCATCACCCCAAAAGGACTCCGGAAACAGAATCGTCAGATTCTGCGCTTCTGAGGCATAGCTTTCTCCCACGCAAGGCAGCTCCAAGAACCATTGCTCAATCTCTTCCTGTACATCTCGACTTGCAGCCATATAACAAGCTTTAAGCGTCTTGAACAGTTCAATAGGGATATTGAACGTCGCAGAAACCTTTCGGACGTATTCCCGCACAGACGCCATCGTTGTCAAGCACCAACGGCAAACTTCATCAGCCTTATCTGCAGAAAGATAATCACCTATGCACTGGAACAACGTCAGATCATTCAGTGCCGTTGAATGCGTGGACTCATCCAACGATACAGTTTCGGCATATTCAACAATCCTGGAGTTTGAAGTTCTCTGGATGGCGGACCGAAGCGCTTTCCGATAATCATCTCTGGAAGAACACCGTCGAAATGCTTCAAGCACATTGACAATGTCTGCCCCTTCTTCATTACCGTTCTCGATCTGTACATAAGCGTTTTCCGCTTGCATACAGCAATATCTTCTCCACCCACCTCTATCTCCAAGAAAAGCCGTTTGAAGAATAAGGGAGGTGAAATGCCGTTTTAGCGAATAGTTTTTCTCTCTTTCTCCGATACTATGAAGCCACCGATTCGACACTGCGTTACCCGCAATGCTACGCTCTCCCAATTCGAGCCACCAGAAAATTGGATTGTCGGATGACTGAATCACCGCAGCTACATCAACCTGCTTTCCAGATGACTTAACGTTTCCCCAAATCCAATCGTATTGCCATAGCAACCTTACCGCCACACCGCAGATTCCATTAGCGGTAATATCATCTGGATTCTGCAAGCAAAGACTCACTGCATTCGAACCGGCAGAAATAGCTTCATCCTTACGACCGAGTTCAAACATCGCCCATGATTCGTGGACCAACAGCCACGCTTTATCTACAGGATAAAAATCATAAGTCATAACAGCTTCAATATGTTGAAGAGCGGCACTCCAATCATTATTATCTATATCAAAGGCAAATTGCATTACCGCCGATGCGGCTCGCTCTTCAGGAGATTTCGCAACCGAAAAAAGCTCATCCAAGCGTCCACCCTGTCCATCAAGGTAATCATAAAAAGCCGCGGCCGCCTTCCAGCACCAGTCAGATGAAGCCCATGCCTCATCCTTTCTTTTCCCTTTCTGCATGGCCACGTCAGCCATGGAACCACTTCCCGCTCTCCAGTACCACTCCAATCCATACTCATTCCCATATAGCAAGGAAGCCAAGGCCTCATGACCTTTTAAGTTATCTATATGTTTATTCACATGCGGGGCTATCACACGAGGAGCGAGCATTGCGAGTCGAATGCGATCTTGGTTTTTAATGTTTTTCAGGCCATTCCACACAACTCCGTTGAATGCAGACTTCTCATACGTGCTGCACGCGAACTCGGAGAGCTCCTCCTCGTCCGTCTTTTTCAGCACATGGTCCTTACGTACAAGAATTCTGGGCATCTGACAAGAGTGGTCGATCTGCGAAGATTCAATCTTGGACCAATACATTGTCCCTTCATCAGAAATCAAAACAACAATATGGGCAATTCTCCCATTAGTCCATGAAACTTCATGATTGGCGTCAAACACGAACCACCAACCGACCAAATTGCCTTGCTCATCTTTTTTGGGATACCTAAAATAGCTTGCGCCCTTTTTTACTTGCACGCCAAGGACTGCGAATGAGGGCACTCCTTCAGCGTTCACCGGCATCACCCATAAATCAGTGCCAAAATCAAGGTCCTTGGACATCACGCACCATTGGAAAGTATCAGAGAAAAAGGCCCTTACCTGGCTCTCGCCGCCTTCTCCCCTCCGAGATTCAGCTGGAATCTTAACTCCAAGAGTTCCAGACATTGTTACCCCCTCATAGACAACTTCGATGTACGCTCCACTGGTTCTGTTTTAGATTTCACAAAACTGAGATTCGTTTTATGCCTATAGTGCATCTTGTTTTTCCAAAACTAGCAGTTGCACAAACCCAGACTTCACCAGATACATACCATTGCGAAACGCAACAACAATTTCAATTCGAATTACCTATCAGCCTATTCAATCCCACAATAGCAAGAGCATTAAATCAACTTGCCCACGTACAACATCGTTTCAAAATAACCTACGGTATTGTTGCATATAGCACGGAAATCAATTCAAAGGGATCACTATGGCGACAACCGAGTTCAACGAGAAAGTGCACGATGCGGTGCTGTCCGCTCTAAAAAGGACCAATCGCATTCCATATCTGTTTGTCGGTTCAGGAATTTCTCGGCGTTACATGGGGACAGAAAATTGGAATGACTTACTTGAGTGGGTGTGTAACATCGTCGGAACACCGATGCGTAAATACACCATATACAAGCAAATGATTCAAGCAGCAGGCTACGACAATGAATTAGGCCCTAACCCCGCGATCGCCAGCCGCATGGAAATAGATTTTCTCAACGCGTTAGAAAATAACTCCCTTACAGAATGGACAGAAAAGCGTAGCTCCGATATTTACGACAATGTTCCAGCAATGAAATTGTTCATAGCCGACCATTTGCGCAATGATTTCAGCACTAGGCTGATGACCAACGAACTCAAACTTCTGAAGAAAGCCACAAGAAGCATCGCAGGAATAATCACGACCAATTACGACACTCTCATGGAGGAATTATTCAACGGATACAAAGTCTATGAGGAACAAGATGACTTACTTTTCACACAATTTGCAGGAATCGGCGAAATATACAAAATACACGGGTCAATCAATCACCCTGAATCCATGGTTCTCGACGCAAAAGACTATGAACAGTTCAATGAAAAAGCCAAATACCTCATCGCCAAAATATTAACCATCTTTGGAGAATATCCTGTAATCTTTCTTGGATATTCAATAAGCGATCCCGATGTACGAAAAATCGTCAGAGCAATTGCAGATTGTGCTGGCCCTGAAAGAATCAGCGAAATGGAAAATAGATTCATTTTCGTGGATTACTCGCAAGATAAATTCGCCATCATGCCTTCCTCAATTGATGTCGGAAAATCTGTATCTATGACCACTATAAAGACAAATGATTTTTCTCCAATCTATTCAGCAATAGCAGAAATGAAGCAACGCTATACACCACGTGTAATCAGTCAGTTTAGAAGACAAGTCTTTGTCGGTACGAGCACATCCGAAAAAGCAGAAAAGATGCTTCCCATCGCTTGGTCTGAATTGGATTCACTTCCACAAGATACGCCGGTAATTGTAGGACTCGACCAGCGTGACTACGGGAAGCCAATCCGCTATGAGGAATTATATGAGGATCTACTTTTTGACAACAAGGGATTTAAATCAGACCTCATCATTGGCGCGTACATGGATAATCTTTTGAAGAAGAATCCTTCAGGATTACCAATGTATAAATATCTGCTTTTAGCTAAAATCCCTGTTACCGGAGAAAAGATCCGTCAGAACATCAAAGAATATTGCTGCTATGACGCATACTTATCGCCAAGCAATAAAAAAGACCAGCCTCGTTACAGAAAGAGGCTTAAAGAAAAAAGCGTAGATGGACTTATCTCAACATTCGGTAAGAAAACCGCATTTAAACATCTGACTTGTCTTTATGAAGACGAAATAGACCCAGATTGTCTATATAAATATCTTCGAGAAGTCGCTTGTTCTGATGTGCCAGAGGATCGCAGAAACAAACTCGAATCAATGCTCGAGGATTCAGAGATGAGAAGATGTATCCGCATATACGATTATCTCACATATGGGAAGCAATATTTAAATAAAAACAGCGCCTCCACAGTCGCCGCCAATAGTGCTTCTCTCTCAGGTCAAGAGGAGCACCTGGCAACTCAGTGAAGGCGCCTCGCCAACGGACCCAAACACACAGCCGACAGCTTCTCGACGTTGTAAGTCCACTTGAGATAGTACATCAAAAAACATGACTACACGACGCACTAGCCAAAATAAGATATAGCAAAGTTGTCGATAAGGCTCGAGAGACTAACTTGAATTATCTGTCGACCGACGCGCTCAAGCGTGATGAGAACTACAGATGATCATTGATAAACAGAAATCCGTGCAACTGACACAAAGTGGTCGCACGGATTTCTGGTATGAGAGCTGGCACAGGGCCGCTGAAAGGCGGGTGACCGGAATGTCCACCACCGGAGAACACCCGCTATATGAACAGGGCTTCGGGTATGAGCCTCGGAAAACACGCCCTTCGTCAGTTCTTCTGATTGGGCACGAGCATGATATCGCCGTCGGCAATGCCCTTGAGATGCTGGCCGTACGGGCTCTTGCCGTAACGTTCCGCGGACTCCATGAGCTGGTCGCGAGTGATCCAGCCGTTCTCGTAGGCGATCTCTTCCACGATCGCGATCGGAAGGCCCTGCGCGCGCTGGACTGTACGCACGAATTCGCCAGCCTCGAACAGGCTGTCCATCGTACCGGTGTCCAGCCACGCGTAGCCACGCCCTAGCGTGCGCACGTTCAACATGCCCGCGTCCAGGTACATGCGGTTCAGATCCGTGATCTCCAGCTCGCCACGCGGGCTCGGCTTCACCTGCTTGGCGTACTCGACCACATGCTCGTCGTAGAAATACAGGCCGGTCACCGCGTAGTGTGACTTCGGCTTCGAGGGCTTCTCCTCGATGGACACGGCCTTTCTGTCCTCGTCGAACTCGACCACGCCGTAGCGTTCCGGGTCGTCAACGTAGTAGCCGAACACGCTCGCACCTTCACCGGACTCGGCTTTCGCCACGGCCTTGCGCAAGGTCGTGCCCAGGCCGTTGCCGTAGAAGATGTTGTCGCCCAGCACCAGCGCGCAAGGTTCGCCCGCGATGAACTCCTCGCCCAGCAGGAACGCCTGCGCGAGCCCGTCCGGGGACGGCTGCACCTTGTAGGAAAAGCGCACGCCGTAATGCGAGCCGTCGCCTAGGAGCCGTTCGAAGTTCGGCAGATCCTTCGGCGTGCTGATGATCAGGATGTCGCGGATGCCGGCCATCATCAGCACGCTGAGCGGATAGTAGATCATCGGCTTGTCGTACACCGGCAACAGCTGCTTCGACGTGACCGTGGTCAACGGGTACAGCCTCGTACCCGAGCCACCAGCAAGAATAATGCCCTTCATTATGAAAGATTCCCTTCTCTGCGGTTTATAAAAACCTAATTACACAAGTCTCGGGCGGTTTCTCTGAGGAAACCGCCCGAGACAAATCTGTTACTTCTTGAGTTCCTTGGTGACGTATGCCTTCAGGGACTCCTCCCAGTCCGGCACCTCCAGGCCCGTGGCCTCAATCTTGGCCAGATCCAACGCGGAATACGTCGGGCGCGGGCTCACCGGCGCCTTCGCGTTCGCGAAATACTCCGCGGTCGAGATCGGCTTGACCTTCCCACCGTTGCCGTTCGACAGATCGAACACCTCACACGCGATGTCCGCCCAACTCTTCACAGTCCCGGAACCGGTCAGGTCGTACGTGCCGTACGCCGCGCCGCCGTCGAGCAGGTGGAAGATCGCCTCGGCCATATCCCCGGTGAACGTGAGGCGCCCGTACTGGTCGTCCACCACCGTCACCTCCGGCAATTCGCCCTTCGCGACCCTGCCGGACAAGCCCATCATGGTCTTCACGAAGTTATGGCCCTCGCCGATCACCCAGCTCGAACGCAGGATATAATGACGCGGGCAATTCGCGACCGCGATGTCCCCGGCGGCCTTCGACTGGCCGTACACGCCCAACGGCGCGAACGCCTCCTCCTCGTCAT
>OLOJ01000644.1_pt1 | contig 35820 bp, 33 predicted proteins | sample 1672251 | NCBI WGS metagenome assembly OLOJ01 (sample SAMEA3136664, study PRJEB25190) | human gut metagenome | biome: human gut; feature: human-associated habitat; material: faeces | place: Austria | collected 2013 | reverse complement strand
CCGTCGCCGGGCTCGCCGCGCCGCAGGCGTGGCTGCTCGCCCGCCGCGCCGAATGGCGCGACGAGCTCGACCGCCAGCTGCCCGACGCGCTCGACCTCATGGCCATCTGCATCTCGGCCGGGTCGTCGTTCGAGGGCGCGCTGGCATCGGTCGGCACCCGCATGGACGGGGCGATCGCCGAGGCCTTCGCCCGCGTCGCCAAGGAGGCCGCCTACTCGAGCCGTTCCGAGGCCCTGCTGGGACTGGCCGACCGCGCCCAGGTGAACTCGATCACCTTCTTCACGGCATCGCTCGTGCAGGCGGAGCGCGCAGGATCTTCTCTGGTTGACATCATCCGCATGCAGGCGCAGTCCGTCCGCACCGAGCGTCGCCTGAGAGTCGACGACATGACCAACAAGCTGTCCACCAAGATGCTCTTCCCCATGCTTCTGCTCATGCTGCCCTCGATCATCATGCTCATGCTCGCGCCGATGATCCTACAGCTCGGTCAGTTCTTCTAATCTTCCGATCAAGGAGCCATCCGATATGAACGACAGATATCTCGACGAGGCCGTGGCCGTCACGGCCTCGGGCAAGAGGGTCCCGATCCTCACCCATACCTGCCGGGGCTTTCTCGAGCGCTTCTGCGGGCTCATGCTCAAGCGCGAGGTGCCCGAGGCGTGCGGCCTGTACTTCCCCGGCTGCCGGTCGATCCACACCTGCATGATGCGCGTGCCCATCGACGTCGTCTGGGTGCGCGAAGGCGAGCCCGGCGAGCTCAAGGCGGTATCGCTCGATGTCGCGCTCAAGCCCTGGCGGTTCTTCGCCGCGCCGCGCGGCGCCACCGGCTGCGTTGAGTTCCGCGCCGGGTCGTTCGACCCCGCGGACAGACCGGCCGAGATCGCGCGCCCGAAGAAGAGGAAATAGGCGATCACGCCCGCAATGCCGCCGTCTGCCTGTGTAGGCAGACGGCTTTTGGGTATCGCGCCCGGTTTGCCTTCGCGTTTTCCATGGGTGGCGGCATGGAGGGACCCCATCCGTCCCGTAGGGCCGCCGGATGTGGGAAACGCCTCGCGGCCGGCTTCGGCTGGCGATCGGCTGGAGATGGTGTGGACCGGGACTTTCGCCCTGTGGAGCTGATAGGGTCCCGGACTTCTCGAGTCTCGATCGGGGCCTTGGCGGGTATTAGCCCCGTCGATATGCGGAGGGTTCGCCGGGCGGGCCTGAGCGGGCGGACTACATCTCGATACACAGGGTGTTTCACGGTCGGGGCCGCGGATGCGGTGCTGGCCATTTTTTGTGGGTGTGAGCTCGGGGTATTCGGGGTAAAAGGTCTGGAAATGTGCGGGAGGAAGTAGAGGATTATATCAGCTTGAGGAATGGCAACGCGCTAGGGCTCGTCTCTATTGAAAAAACGGCTGCTAACGATTGTCAAAACGATCTGCGCGATATCTTGCGTTGCTAACTGGGCATCTTCTGGAATGGCTGTAAATAGGCCGTGATGGCCTATTAGGGTTCATTTTTTGGGAACCATATCTATCGGGATTACCGATAGGCGGTTTATATCGCCAAACAGGAGAGAGTGACGAATGGCTACATTGATCGGATGGAACCTAGCTGCCCTACTTAAGGAACGGGGTATGAGTCAAAAGGAGCTTGCCGAGGCGGCAGGCCTCACACCGGCCTCGGTGAGCAGGTACGTCAACGGCGAGCGGCTGTCGTGGCCTGCCACGATCGCCGCGATGTCGCGCGCCCTCGGGGTCGAACCGTCGGACATCATCGGAGCCTCCTGCGATCAGGAGTTGGATGACGCCGTGCACCACGTAGCCCGCAATGCGGACAGTCTCACGGAAGCGCAGCGCGCCGAGCTTATCGCCGCACTTGCGAAGCGCTAGGGAGATCGGCGGACGGCCGAGGTCGATATGCTCAAATGTAGAATCTGAGGGCGCGTCTACACCTTGCCGAAGTTGGGTAAGATGGCCGTAGAAGACGATGCGTCCCGTGCAAGCAACAAGGAGCGCGGGCGGCCTAGTTTTCTGGTTTAGTTAGATGCCCGGGCTCCACCCCGGGCATCTGCGTATCAACTCCGGTCCACCGGGTAGAATCGTAAGTGAAAGAAGCGGACCCCGCGCAGGTTGCTAGCCAGTTACGCGGGCGATGCGGATTTCAGGTTCAAAGGCCGGGGTTGCAGCCCCGGCCTTATTTTTTGCTGCGACGTCTCCGCCGCCCGCCTGCTCGCGGGGTGCGTCGCCCCCCTCAATTCCAGACAATTAAATACGGTCATCTACCTGCTGCGTTGGGACGATTGACGATGATCCGTTGGGACGATTGACGGCAGCCCGGGAGCATGGCGTCCGGGTACATATCGCCCTTGGGTCTCTTGCGGATGAGCGGAATGGCCGCCCCGCCGATTTCGGCAGGCCGCCGCTTGCAATCGGAGATGTTTTTGAGGGAAGGGAGGGGGCCGTTTTCGCCCGGCCCCGGGGCGCGCACCTGCGTTGCCCGCGTTCCCAAGGTGTGACAGCATAAGGAACGGGTTCCGCTTGCTATCGATTCTACCTTGTGTCGCGGCGTTCCATCTAGCGGCCCCATTTCTCCATATCCGGTCGAGGATGTAAGGTTTTTGCGGTCTGAGCGCATCTTTTAGGCAGTTGCGGGGTATACCTCCTGCCGTATCTGAAAGACCTCTGGAAAGCGTGAGCATCTATGAAGCCGATCATCGACTTTGCCGCCGGACGCGGCGCTCATATGCTTGGCATGGGGGCGGTGTAGTTGTTCGGATGGGAGTGCGACCCCGCGAGGGACGGGCGGCTGACGATCGCCGAATACCGCGAACAGTTCTCGGGCAAGTTGGGCCATCGGGCGACTATCTCGGGACACACGGGCTCGAAACGCGGCACCGCGGCGAACCTCGCGAAGGTGCGCTGCACGCTCGCGCAGGTATTCGATAGCTTCGCTATCTTCACCGTGAACGACGGCAGGCACACGCAGCCGGGACACCGCCGGACCCTGTGCGTCGATTTCGCCTCGGTCCATTCCGGCGATACCGTAGTCGAATGGCTCTAGGCGGTACGCGACCGCGATGCCGCAGGACTGAAAGGAAACGACCATGACCGAGAAGAAGGCCGCCTTCGGGAACAACTTCGCCCCCGAGCAGCGGGCCGCCGCACTGAAGCGAGCCGCCGAGATGCGCGCCGCGCGCGCCGAGTACCTTGACCGCGTCAAATCGGGCGAAGTGGCCATCGCGACCGCCCTGGCCGATGGCAAGGAAAAACCCGTCGTCGGGCGCATCAAGGCGAAGCGTCTGCTCATGGCCCTGCCGGGTGTCGGCGCGGCGAAGGCGCAAAGCGCCATGACCGCGATCGGAATCTCGGAGACGCGCCGCGTGGCCGGCATCGGCCAGCGACAGGCCGAAAAGCTCATCGAGCTTTTCGGGTAGGCGCGACGGCCGCAGCGCCTACCCTGAAACATGGAAAGCGATACGGGAAGCCTTTGAGCCGTCGCCCATCGGGCGGCGGCTCTTTCAGTATGCGTTCCAGGGCGATGAGGGCGCAGGGAGGGTGCTTCCCGTTCGGGAAATATGGACTGGCGCGAGAACGGTACGTGCCGGGCGCGGATAGCATCGAGGGCAAATGTACCCGCGGCGCCGCACGGCGCCCGATGAAAGGACCGTTCACCATGTGGAACCATGACGTCAGCGATGCGAAGGAAGTGGAGCGCATGGCAGCGCTCTACGACGGGGACGGCACGCGCGCCGTCGAGCCAGAAGCGGAAGTCGAGACCGGTCGCAATCTCGTCCGACGCTGCGGTAACGAACTCGGCATCGCCACCTGGGAGGTGTACGATTTCGACCCGGATACCTGGACGTGCGAAGCCTTCTCGAACCGCGAGGCGGCAGAGACCTGGTTTGATGGGCATATGTACCTTGAGGGCTGTGCGGAGCTGGACCATCAGCTCACGCAGTCCGTCAAACGCATGGCGACGCTCGCGGGCAACATGTCCGGCGGGCGCTGGACCGTCGGGGTCCAGGAATACAGGGATGGGCGCAAGTCGCTGTCCTTCCAGCTTTCCGACGATGCGGGCTTCTTCCTGATCACCTCCCCCATCGGCAAGGCCTCCGAGCTCGCCATGGGTAAGGTGCGCGACCGCGTGCGCGAGGTGCTGGTCGATCTCGACCCGTACCGCGAGGCGCTGGAGGCCTGCCGCCGCGCCGAGAATAGCTCGATCGCGCTCGACAAGCTCGCGTTCTACGAAAAGCTCAAGGATGTGGACATGCCCGTGCTCCTCGGGGCGCTCGCCGTCGCCACCGAGCAGAACCAGCGAGCGCTCGGGAAGCTGCTGGCCGATACGCGCTTCGAGGGCATGTTCGAGCTGCCGGCCGTAATCAACCCCATGGAAGCCGCCGTCGCGGAGGCCCAGGGGAAGCTCATGGAGTGGAAGAGCAGCGACAGGGACTACTCCCGATACTACTGCGACGACGCTTCAGCCTACCTCACCGAGTACTCAGATATCGGGCGCGACATCATGGCGCCCCTCCTCCGCTTGATCGACGAGCTCATCGATGACGGTACGCTCGACGAGGCCGGCGTCCACGAGAACCCGGTTGCCGCCATCGGGTCCATGCTCGCGGAAGCGGCCCTCGAGCACGCCCGCGCCGACCTCGAGTACTTCGACCAGGATTTCCGCGAACGCGCGGTGGACGGCATCAACGAATGCGCCGTCGCCAGAACGATTGCTGAGGCCGTCCCCGCGGCCGAACCTACCGAAGAGGAGCCCGCGCAGTCGCGCGGGCTCAAACACTAGATTCCCGGAGCGACCATGAACAGAAAACTCGCAACCATAACGGACGGCGGGGACATCTGCCTCGCCTTCCAGTCCGAGCACGGCGGCTTCGATTGCAGCGAGGCCTTCATCGACCGCGTCTCGGGCGCACTCATCTGCAACGACGGTACGCTGGAGGGCCTGGGCGAGGGCGCCGCGGACGCGGCGATCTATCCTAGCGCCGAGATCTTCGCCGGCGCGCGCCTGCTCGGTCTCGACCGCGTCGCCGAGGGCTACGCCGACGAGCGAGACGCGTTCGCGATCGACGCCGCGGCGAAGTCCGTGGCGGAGTCGGTCCGCCGCAACTGCATCGAGCTCGGCGGGGCCGGCGCCTCGCTGATGGATTTCGCGGGCCACCCGTTCGCCGCCTCGCAGTGGATCGGCGAGAACTTCAAGACCTCGGTCAGCGAGGCCGACGCGCGCCGCCTCATGCAGGACCTCACCCTCATCGACATCGCGAGGCTCGATCGAACACGTCCCCTCATCGAGGGCATGGGCGCGCAGGCGCAGGAGGGCATCCTGGCGTTCCTAGACGAGATGGAGGGGCTTCGCGCATCGGCGGTCGACGTGGTGCTTTTCGACCGGTTGATGGTCGACGATTTCAACGTCATGCGCACGCTCGGAGGCGACAGGTCCCGCGAGCTCGGCACCGTCACGGTCCACGGGCGCGACATCGAGATCTCCTGCACGCTCGCCGACGGTTTCCTCGCGACCGCGAGACCGCAGGCCGGAACCGTCCTCACGTTCAGCTCGAGGCGCCGCGGCTGGCACGGCTTCCAGTCCTCCCCCCTCTCGTTCGGTGGCTCCATCGTCTCCATCCGCCACGACATGCCGGACGCACGGCTCGCCCGCGACTTCGACCTCGCGCTGCTTTCCGCCGAGGCGGAGACCGCCATGCGAGAGCTCGACGTCCCCGTCCCGGCGGCCCTCGGGTACGTCAAGGAACAGTGCGAGAGGGTTTCCGTGCGCTGCGACGAGATCGAGGCGAAGATCGGCGCGGTCGTTGAGGCCGTAGCGCCGACCGCCTCGAAGGGCGTGAACCCCGCGTCCATGGCAGCTGCCGCCAAGGCGGCGGCGCAGGCCGGCGAGACCGGAAGCGCAGACATCAAGGTTCACAGATAGAAAGAGGTATGTGTGATGGCTTTCAATGTAAGGCAGATGCCGGCTGATCGGGCCGCCGCGCTCATCGGGGAAGACGACGTCGCGGTCTTCTCGTAGAGGCTCGAGACCATGGCGGCGACGTCGCAGTTCGATCTGGAGGAACCCGATTCGACCCGGCTCACGTTCCTGTTCGAGGTCGGAAAGGACGATCTCTTACGTGAGGGGAAGTGGCTCGACGGAGTCGATTACATGTCCGATCTCGTCTTCGAGACCCCGCGCGACCTAGCCGGCAAGGTCTTCAAGAGATTCGAGACGTTCGCGGATGACGACCATACTCCATCGGAAGCCCTCGCCGACGTCCGCTGGGGCTTCGCGAGGTTCGGCGGCACCTGCCCGGTCCTCAGCGGACTCAGTGAGAAGGAGGCCTTGGATATGGAAAAGAAGGGCGATGTGGGCGCGAATACCCCCAATGGGAAAGCAGGCGCGGAGCAGCACCCGGAAGCTCCGGCGGAAAGTCCGGTCGACCTAGCGCATAGGGCGGCGGCTGCCGCACGGCGCAGCCATGTCCAGATGGAAGATGCCGCCACGCATCTCGCGCGCCACTGATCTCCGGAGGTCCGAATGTTCCTGCATGCAGTAAAGAAACCGGCCGGGGAGGCCCGGGCCGGCGCCGACGAGGACGGAGGGCGCATCGCCAGAACGAAAGGCGGATTCCCCTAGAGTCCCGCCTTTCGGTTCGAATACTGCGTCCTGCACGACGGGGAACAGAACTCGCGTCTCTTCCCCCTGGTTTTAACCAAAATGCCGTTCCCGCAATTCTTACACGTCGCGGGGACACAGCCGTATCGGTAGAAGATTGCCCCAAACATCGCCGCCGCCGTCGAGTGGAAATGGTATCTGGGCGCCGGCTCATCGTCGAAGATCGAAGGCTTGCCTACAGACCACCCAAGTGGATCACCGTCCTTCGTCGTCAGCCCAGCCAGCATTTTAGCAACAGACTCCACGAAGGCAACAGCCTCGTCTCTCTGGGGACCCCCGTCATCGATACCGAGATACAGCTGGGTCTTCTCGACCTCCGGCTTCCAGCCGATGTCGAAGAACGGCGCGCCCTCGCCGGTCTTTGTCTGCGCGGTTATCAGAACCGCGTTGGGGACCGATCCGAAAAGAACCTTGTCCTTCTTCGGCCTCAGGTCGAGAATTCGCGTCTCCAACGGGTTGATGACCATATAGCTGAAGACGTTCTCGAACCACTTCGACGAGTAGTTGAGAGTCATGTCGAAAGACGAGTTATGCTGAAACGGCAAGACATAATAGGAGTCCTCGAGCTCCCCGGCGATGCGGGATCGGTGTATTTTGTCGAAGTGCCTGAAACCGCTTCTCTCGAGTACGTCACCGCATCCGGACCTGATGTTCGCCGTCAGCCTCAGTATCAACGATCCGAGGTTTCAGCACAGCACGATATCCTCCAGGGGCTCGACCACGACAGTGCATCCGGGATCAGCTTCCCGCCACCTTCTCAGCTCGGCAAGACCATCGGATTCGATAAGGCCGTGCCTTTCGATATCGTGCGAGACGGAGGCCCGAGACGGATAAAGAGACGAGGCGCTGCCCGTCGCAGACATCCCCTCAAGGCACAGTTGGAGATAGAGGAAGTCTTCGTCGCAACGCGTGAAACCACGCTCGCCGCCGATGGACTCCTCCACGACCTCGATGGCATCGTTGATAGACAACCGCCTATTCTCCTCTTTATAGATGCTGCGATCGATGAGGGGACCGGACTCCGAAATTGTCGTGACGAGCTCGTCAAGAGTGCCCCAGCGAAGCAAGTGCTCGGCCAGATCGAAGTCCATAGGCGCTGTCGCCGGTACCGGATTGTCGGATCCGATTACCTCGAACAGCGAATGGAAGCCAGTGTTTCGGTTCCTTGCGATGAATACGCTTCTGATCATTTGCCAAACAACCCCAACCTAGATAACTGCTGTCCATAATCGCAATCGTACCCACGGCATAAAGTTAATTTCAGGTCCGTGGTTAATTCTTTCCAACGTCAACCGTCAATATCTGAATACCCGGGATAGAGAACGACATCTGACGCCATGGCGCCGGCGCGGGCTCACCCGGGCCGGCGCTTCCCGTTCGGGAAAGCGCGTTGGCGGCGGCGGCCCATGGGGATACGGTATCCGAGATAACGCAAACCCGACCATGAAGGCGAGGCACCGATGGCGCGCCGCTCCCGCAAGACGCTTCAGGCAGAAGGGCAGCTCTCCCTTTTCGCCATGACCGACGACTTTCTGTTCGCCGTCACTGAAAACACGGAGAATGCCGTTGACAAAGCCGCCGAGTCGCGGTCTTATGTAAACCAAATCGCGGGCGAGCCGCCCACCGACGCATCTCGGAAGGGAGACGAAGATGGCCGTCCTGAAACAACCGTACACCGGGATCCGCGGCATGAGGTACCAGTTCATGCTGGACAACCTGCCGGAGAAGGTAGCCGAGCTGAAGGCGTCCGGGGAGACGGAATCCTATCTCGAGCAGATCGAGACGGCGTACCGCAACAGGATCAGCGAGCTCACACCGGGCTGCATGAAGTCGTGCGGGGCGACGACGGAACTCCGCTCGAACGACCTGCCGAGCTTCATCAAGAAGGCGAACTCCGCCGAGGCGATGGCGACCGAGATCGCAATCAAGGAGATCATCGAGGCCATGTAGGGGCCGCCGGGGCCGAGACCCCGACGCCTATCGATGAGCCTGCCGACGTCGCAGGGACCATCGATGCCGCCGCGGGCGTGGACTCGCAGTGCGCCGGCAGCCCCATCGCCCGAGCCGGGAAGAACCTAGCCGCCCTGGAGGCGCTTGCCGCCGCCGAGGAGCGAGGCAGCGCCACCGCCACCGAGATCGCCGCCATGGAGGCCTATTCGGGCTGGGGCGGCGCCCAGAAGGCCTTCTCCGAGAAGGCCGAGGGCGAGTGGGGCGAGGTCCGCGACAGGCTCAGGGAACTGCTGAGCGATGACGAGTTCGCATCCCAGCGCCATACCGTCCTCACCGCCTTCTATACCCCGGCACCCGTCATCGGCGCCATCTACGACGCGCTGCGCGAGGCCGGCATCGGCCAGGGCGACACGCCCGCGACGATCCTAGAGCCGGGCTGCGGCACCGGCAACTTCATGCGCCTGGCGCCCGCCGACCTCGCCCTGGACTTCCACGGCATCGAGCTCGACCCGATCTCGGCGCGCATCGCGCAAGCGCTCTGCCCCGAGGCGCACATCACCGCCGCCGGCCTCGAGGAGTGCCGGGTCTCCCCCGCATCCTTCGACGCCGCGATCGGCAACGTGCCCTACAGCGGCGACATCAAGATCGACGGCATGCCGATCCACGACTACTTCATCAGGAAGAGCGTCGAGGCGGTGCGCCCCGGCGGCCTCGTCGCGGTGCTCACCAGCCGCTACACGCTCGACAAGAACTCGACCGCGACCCGCCGCGCTCTGGCCGAGCAGGCCGAGCTCCTGGGCGCGGTGCGCCTGCCGGCCGAGACGTTCAAGCGCCAGGCGGGAACCGAGGCGCTGAGCGACATCCTGCTGCTGCGTCGCCGCCCCGAGCCCATCGCGCTTTCCGACGACGAGCTTCCCGAGTGGGTCGAGACCTCGCCCTTCGAGGACACCGTCAACATCAACCGATACTTCAACGAGCATCCCGGCCGCGCCGTCGGCGACATGTCGATCGTCAGCGGTCCCATGGGCCCGACGCTCGGCGTCAGCTTCAAGGGCGGGGCCACCGCCCTCGGCGACCGCGTCTCCGACCTGCTGCGCGACAGCGTCGACCGCGCCGGCGTCGTCGAGATGGCCGCGGCCGAGGAGGCCGCCGGGGTCTCGGCGGTCCCGACCGCGCCCACGAAGTTCGAGTTCTCCGTCGCCGCGGACGGCACGATCTGGTACGGCACGGAAGACGCCGTGGAGCCCTTCACACCCGGCGGCGGCAAGACCGGCCCCGAGCGCGCCCGCGCCATGCTATCGCTGCGCGACGGCGCCCGTGCGCTGCTCGCCCTCGAGCGCGACCCCGGCGCGGACGACGACGAGGTCGAGGAGGCCATCGCCGGGCTCTCCGCCGAATACGACTCCTTCCTCGAGCGCTACGGCCGCATCAACTCCAAGAAGAACCTCGCCGTGTTCCCCTCCAAGGGGTTCACGGACCACTCGCTGGCACTCAATCTCCTGAGCCTCGAGAAGGTGGATTCCAACGGCGAGGTGACCGGCAAGGCGGACATCCTCAAGAAGCGCCTCGTCACCCCCGAGGCGCCCACTCCCGAGCACGTCGGCAACCCCTCGGACGCCCTCGCCGTCACGATCGACGCGCGCGGCGAGGTCGATATGGACTTCCTCGCCGACCTCATGGAGACCGACGTGCAGACCGCGCTCGAGCGCCTGGGCGACCTCGTGGTCATCGACCCCGACGACGCGGCGCACGTAATGACCGCCGACGAGTACCTTTCCGGCGACGTGGGCGGCAAGCTCGAGCACGTCCGCGCGCTGCTGGACGCCGAGCGCGGGCGCGCGGAGCGCCAGACCCGCGAGGCGTGGAACGGACACCTCGGGTTCTCCGTCGATGCCGACGGCCTGCCCGGCGACGTCAGCGACGCGCTCGCGCAGCTGCGCAAGACGCACCTATGGGAGAGCAGCCTGAACCCGATGACGTCGCGCTTCGCGGTGGACGGCTTCGCGCACTCCGAAGGCCTCGACCACGGCGCCCGCCGCATCAGCTGGGATTGCTGGCCGGCGCTCATCCCCCTCGCGCTCGAGGCATACGACGGGCCGCGCCCGATCGCCGTTCAAGACGGCGACGACCGCGCATCGGTGTCCACCGGCAACCCGCTGATCGACCTGCTGGCCCGCGGCCTCGGCGACTTCTATTCGGGCCAAATCAACACGGACATCGCGAAGACGCCCGCGCACGCGATCAAGTACCTCGTCTGCGACGCGGCCTTTCCGATGAGGAGCTGGGCGCCTTCTTCGCCGCGGGCGGCTCGGGCATCCTCAACAGGTCGGAGTATTTCGAGACCTTCCGCGCGGTTGCCGGCGTCGAGATCGAGCCGCCCGTCCGATCGTCCTACGGGGAGGTCTCCGTGAGGGAGGCGCGTATCGAGAACGCCATGCGCCTGGCCCGCGCCCTCAGGGCGGCGCCCGATGCCGTCGAGTACTTGTACCGCATCGAGCGGAAGCAGCGCTCCGAGGACCGTGTCACGAAAGCCGATCTGCTCCGCCGCGACGGCCGCCCCTCCTACCTGGTCGACTACTATTCCGGCGAGCCGGCAAAGTTGTCCGACCTCGCCACCGAGGAGGGGCTGGAGCGCTTCTGCGAGCACAAGGCGCGCTTCATGGAGGCCGCCAAGCTCGCCGTCCCGCCCGTAGATCCGGACCGCGTCGCGGCCCTCGAGCGCCTGGAATCGCGCCTCGAGGCCGTCCAGCCGGTCAAGCTCGTCCCCGGGCAGATCGCCTGCCAGCTCGGAAGCTCCTGGGTCCCCGCGTCGGTGATCCGCGACTTCGCGCTCGAGACCTTCAAAATCGGCTACGGGCACGAGAGCCGGGTGCGCGGCAGCTACCAGACCGCCGCCCAGGCGCGCGGCCTCGAGGTCCGCTACTCCGAGGTCTCCGGCAGGTGGGGCGTCACGTCCGCCAGCGGCGGCATGGACGAGTCGGTCGCGAAGAAGTGGGGCGTGGGCTCTTACAACTGCTTCATGATCCTCACCGCCGCGCTCAACGGCGGCCTCATCCAGATCGAGAAGGACAACCCCGACTACAACCCGGTCGCGGAAAAGTCCAAGAAGAAGATCCCCGACCCGGTGGCCACGGCCGCCGCCAACGCCAAGCGCCGAGAGCTTGAGGAGGCCTTCCGCGAGTGGGTCTGGAAGGACGAGGGCCGCGCGTCCATGCTCGCCGACATCTACAACCGAAAGCTCAACCGCGTCGCCCCGCGCGCGTACAGCGGCGACTACCTCTCGCTGCCGGGGATGTCGCCCGACATCCAGCTCAGGAAGCACCAGCGCGACGCGGTGGCGCGCATCATCCAGGACGGCGAGGGCACGCTGATCGCGCACACGGTCGGCGCCGGCAAGACATTCACCGGCATCGCCGCCATGCACGAGCTCAAGCGCCTGGGGCGAGCCCGCAAGCCGATGATCGTCGTGCCGAACAACCTCACCGAGCAGTGGGCCGCCGACTACCTCAAGCTCTACCCCGACGCGAAGCTGCTCGTCCTCACCGACGCCGCGGCGAAAAGCCCGGACTCGGTGCGCCGGTTCTGGGGCCAGGCGGCATCGGGCGACTGGGACGCCGTCATCGTCGGATTCAGCCGCTTCGAGAAGCTGCAGATGTCCTACGGGGCGCAGAAGGCGGCGCTCACGGCGCGCATCGACGAGCTCGAGGAATCCAGACTCATGGAGCTGGAGGACGGCGCCGGAGAGAAGGACTTCTCGGTCAAGCAGATCGAGGGCGTGCGCGACAAGTTCAAGAGCAAGCTCCAGTCGCTCGAGAAGCGAAACGCATCAAAGACGCTCGAGGGCGCGACGTTCGAGGAGGTCGGCTGCGACGCGATATTCGTCGACGAGGCCCACTACTTCAAGAACCTCGCGGTGTCGGGCGGCTCGGTGCCGGGCATGCAGACCAGCGACGCCGCCAAGTGCGAAGACCTCCTGATGAAGTGCGAATACCTGCGCGGCAACGGGCGCGGCAGCAATATCGTGTTCGCCACGGGCACGCCCGTCACGAACACGATGGCCGAGCTCTACAACATGCAGCGCTATCTCTCGCCGAGCCTGCTGGCCAGCCAGGGGGTCTCGAACTTCAGCGCGTGGGCCAAGACCTTCGGCGAGGTCACCGAGACACTGGAGCCGAAGCCCGAGGGCGGCGGCCTGGACATCAAACGCCGCTTCGCCAGGTTCCAGAACCTCCCCGAGCTCATGAGCTCGTTCCACTGCTACAGCGACATCATGACCGCAGACGACCTCGACCTCGATCTCCCCGAGCTCGAGAGCCACGCGGTCGCGGTGCCCGCGACGCCCGAACAGCTCGCCGAGGTCGAGGCGCTGGTGAAGCGCGGCGAGAAGGTCCATGCCGGTTGCGACCCGAGCGTGGACAACATGCTCAAGATCACCGGCGACGGCAGGAAGGTCGCGCTCGACCCGAAGCTGCTCTACCTCGAGGACGACCCCGACATGGAGCCGCTTTCCGGCGGCAAGGTCGACGCTTGCGTGCAGAACATCCTCGACATCCGCGAGCGCACCGAGGCCGAGCGCGGCGCCCAGCTCGTGTTCGTGGACTCCTCCACGCCCGCCTCCGGGCGCTGGAACATCCAGGACGACGTGCGCCGCCGCCTCATCGAGGCCGGCGTCCCCGAGTCCGAGATCGCCTGCGTGACCGACGCCAAGGGCAAGTCGAAGCAGAAGGAGGCGCTGTACGAGAAAGTGCGCGGCGGCGATATCCGCATCCTGCTGGGGTCGACCACGACGCTCGGCACCGGGACGAACGTGCAGACGCGCCTCGCCGCGATCCACGACCTCGACTGCCCGTGGCGACCGTCCGACCTCGAGCAGCGATTGGGGCGCATCGTGCGCCAGGGCAACGGCTTCGACCGCGTCCACGACTTCCGCTACGTCTCGACCGGCACGTTCGACAGCTACCTCTACTCCATCGTCGAGCGCAAGCAGCGCTTCATCAGCCAGGTCTTCACGAACAAGTCGCCCGTGCGCACCATGGACGACCTGGACGAGACCGTGCTGTCGCTCGCGCAGATGAAGCAGATCGCCGAGGGCGACCCCACCGTGGCCGAGCGCATGGACGTCGAGAACAAGATCGGCCAGCTCAAGCTCATGAGGGAGTCCCATCTGGAGGGCCTTGCCGACGTCCAGCACAAGATCGAGACGCAGTACCGCCCGCTGGTCGATGCACTTGCCGCCGAACGGGACATGCTCGCCGACGACCAGATCCCGTTCTCCGAGGCCGACCTGGTCCGCCAGCAGACGCTTGGGTCCAAGGACAGTTTCCTCACCGTCGGCGGCACGCACATCGCCGACAGGGAGGAGGCCATCCGGGCCCTGCGCCGCGCCGCCTACGACGTCCGACCCGGCTGCCAGGAGACCATCGGGACCTACCGCGGCCTGTCGGTCGTGTGCCGCCGCCAGCACGTCCTCGACGACGACTGGCTGCCCTATATCGGCCTCGCGGTCGATCCCGCCAAACACGTGCACATGTCGGAGAGGGTCTTCCCCTCCGGAGAGAAAGGAGCGTTCACCGTGCTCACCCAGATGGACCGAATCATCGCCAAGGACGCGAAGGGCCCCGCCGAGATCGAGCTGAAGCTGGGGACCGCCCAGCGCGCGCTCGCCGACGCCCAGAAGGCGGCCAAGGAGCCGTTCCCCAAGCAGGCCGAGCTCGACGAGCTCGAGCAACGCCTGGCCGTCCTCGAGCAGGAGCGCATCGAGGCCGAGCTGCAGTGCCAGCGCGAGCAGGCGCAGCGCGACGAGGCCGAGGCCGCCGCGATCGAGGTGGGCGTCGAGGAGGAGCGCGAGACCGAGCGCGAGACCGAGCGCGCCGCCGCGGCCGACGACGAGGCCCGCGAGGCCGCACGCATGACGGAGCTGCGCCGCCAGGGGCTCATCTGCGAGGACTCCGCCGCGCACAATGCGGCGACCGCCGTGCCCAACGGCGTCGCGCTCGGTGTCCCGGACGACATCTCCGAGGCCGCGCGATGCTCGGCGGCCGCATCCGCGCGCGATGGGCGCGCCGAGGGCGAGAAGCGCAAGGCCGGCATGTAAGCCGGGGCGCTTTTAGGGTATACGCCATGAAGGACACGTCCGACAGGGGGCCGGTCTCCGGCCCCCTGTCCCCTTGAAACCGAAAGGACAAGCCATGCAGCCGCTCGAAATCGACTCCGCCGTATTCTGCGACGGCGCGCACTACACGATCATCTCCCGGGAGAACTCCAGCATCCTGACCTGCCCCGTCGCGAGCGGGGCGGGCGGGTACACGCTCAACAGGGTCGAGGTGCGCGACATCGACCGCGAGGCCGGGCGGCTGACCGGGCATGCCGCCTGCATCGCCGTCGACGTCCCGACCTGGTGCCGCATCGCCGGAGACCCGCTCGACGCCGTCGCCGACGCGCTCGCCGACCTGCTCGACGAGACGCCCTCGCGCTTCGAGCTCGAACAGCTCGCCGCCGCCTCGCCCCTCCTCAAGGCCAACACGCCCGGCATCCCCGTGTTCCCGGGAGGCATCGCCCCCGCCGCGAACTCCTACACGCTCGCCGGGTGCTGCCGCGCCGCGCTCGTGCGCGGGCTGTCGAGCCCGGAGCTGTACGCCACCGCGCTCATGGCCGCCGAGACGGCGATATCGACGGCCCGGCAGTTCGGCGTTAAGGTCCCTGAAGCGATCGGCACCTCCGAAGGGCTGTTCTCCGCTACGATCGGCCTCGGCGGGACCGATACCGCCGAGATCGGGGTCAACTGCGTCGACGCGCGCAGTGACGGAGGCGTCCTGATCGAGGGCGCCGCCTATCCCATCGCGGACGGCGGGAGGGAGCGCGCGTTCTTCGGATTCGTGGACACCGCAGAGGACTCGAGAGACTACATGCGCGAGGTCCCGGACGGCGCCGACGGCGTCAAGAGGCTCGCCGACGCGGCCCTGGCCGCATCGTGCGCCACGCTGTCGCCCAACACGGCCGACCCCTGCCTCGTGGCGCGCCTCGCCGCCGAGTCGCGAGAGCGCTCCCGCTCGCTCACCGACCCGTGCACGCAGGCCCGCGGCGCCAAGAGGGCAGCTGGTTCGAGCAAACAGGACGGGACGGCCGACGGGCGCAGGCCCGCGCTCTAGGGACGGCGCTTCCCGTTCGGGAACATGCGTTCACACGGCCGCGCCCCGACCATATCATCAGGGCAATATCCACATCGCCGCCGCTTTTCCGCGGCGGATCCCTTTAAGGAGCTGCGCCATGGAGCATATCGTCCTCGAATATGACGAGAACACGCGCACCGCGCTCGTCGTCGCCACTTCGGGCGGCCACGAGCCTGTCCTGAGCGGGCACGCATCGCCCTACATCGTCGCCGACGGATACGATTTCGAGTCCCGTTCCTGGGGCGCCGGGCACTACTTCACCGACATCGCCCAAGCGAAGATCGACTACGAGCGCTCGTGCCGCCATCCCTACCCGCTCGCCGAGGGCAAGCTGCGCGGCGACGAGTTCTGCACGATCCGCTGGTGCCGCGATGACGTCGCGGAAGCGTTTTCCGACTTCCTCTCCTACCCCGTCCCCGCCACCGAGAAGAACATCGATGCCGCGATCGGGCAGCTCATGGCGCATGACGGCTTCCAGGACCGCTCCATCGAGGACGGCTGGGAGACCATCAGCGCCATCATCGACGAAGATGCGCTCGACCTTGGCATCTCGACCAAACAGGGCGCGGACTTCTACAGGGACGCCTTCGGGCTCTCGAGCTTCACCGAGGCCGTCGTCTGGCCGAGCAGCGATAGGGACGCCGCGTTCGTCATGACTTCCGCCGTGGATAGCGAGGACGGCGACCTGGCGGTCTACAAGATCGATGCCGGCCTCATCGGGGACGGCGAGGTCACCGTCGACGATATCGAGCGCTTGGGCGGCAAGCGCGAGCTGTGCGTGTACAAGTACGGCCTCGACGGCACCGAGGCCATCCGCGCCTTCGCCAACCGCGTCGCGGTCGATAGGTTCGATGAGCGCTTCGGGGTCAACAACCTGTACGGCGAGCTGCCCGACCTCGCGCCTACGCTGCGCAAGGTGACCGAGGTCGCGCGCACGGTCGTGCACAAGCCCCGCGACCCGCAGGCCATCGCCGCCGCGGCGCTGTCGGCCGCCGAGGGCGGCGCGAAGGGCGCCGTCGAGCTCGTCGGCAACAAGCGCTGAGTTCACTTTGCCGCGGCAGGCGGTTCCTGCCGCGGCGTTTTTTCGTTTGGGAGTTTCAACATGGATGGAACTATCGATTTCATCATCCTCGAGCACGACGACGTTGCCGGATGCGCCCTCATCGCCGGTGCCGTCGACGGGGTCGTGCCGGCCATCGACGGGTACAACACGCCCTACGTCGTCGCAAAGGGATACGACCATGCGACCCGCAACTGGGAAGACTGCACGCTATTCGACGACATCGTGAAGGCGAAGCTCGCCTACGAGGGATTGCGCGGGCGGGGATACTCGCTTGACGGGAACATGCGCAGGGACGATTCCGCCACGTCGGAAATCCGCGGGTTCACCGATGCGGAGCTCGCAATCGAGATCGAGAAGGCAGGCGCCGCAATGGTCGAGCACGTTGATGCCCATATGGCGCACGTCCACGACCTCGGCGGCGGCGAGGACGACAGCGCCGCATACTACGCCGCCCGGAAAAGGTACTCGGACCTGAGGCTCGAGAAGGACCGCAGGCTCCGCGCATCGATAGATCGCGGACGGAAGGAAAGTCCACGCGAGCCGCAAGCCATGGCCGCAGCAGCCGCCAAGGCCGCGCTGGATTGCGATGGGGCCGAGCTCGGACGAGGCGGCAAGAAACAATAGGACATCCACATCGCCCGCGGCAATATGATTGGAGTATCGAAATGGAGACCGTCCCGCATGTCGTCCTCGAGTATGACAAGTGGAGCGATTGCGCGCTGGTCGCGTTGACCGACGACGCCCACTCGGCCGTCCGAGGCGGCACCGACATGCCCTATCTCGTCACGAGCGGCTACCACCGCGAATCGCGCACCTGGGCCAGGGCAACGCCGTTCGGCGACATCACGCGCGCCAAGGTCGTCTTCGAGCACCGCGTCGGCCGCGACTACGCCCCCAACGAAGGCAGGCTCCACGATGACGAGGTCATCGCCTGCCGCTGGCGCCGCGGCGATATCGCCGGGGTGCTGGAGGAGTCGCTTGACTACCCTATCCCCGCGACGAAGGAGAACATCGATACCGCGATCGGTCAAATTGCGCATGTCCGGGACCGTCTCATCGAGTATGGATGGAGGGAGATGGTCGATTCCATCCGCGTAGAACGTTTCGACCTCGGTCTCGGCAGCTCCCAGGCGGATAACTTCTACAGGGGCGTATACGACGTGACCGCGCACCACAATTCGATGTTCTGGCCGTCGGGCGACGGCAATGCGGTTCATGTGTCCCATTGCCGCCTGGGAGACGGCCCCTCGTTCGGACTCACCGTCCGCACGATTCCGGCCGCGGCAATCGTCAACGAACCCGTCACCTTCGAGAAGATCGACCGACTGGGTGGGAAAATCGAGCTTTGCGTGGACGGTATCGATGCGGATATCGGTAAAGTCCGTGCCTTCGCCAGCTCATCGCCCGTCGTCCGCGCTTTCGTCGACCCCCTTTGCGCCTATATCCCGGCACCTAGCGATTCGGTCAGGGAGCAAGAGCGCGACATCTCGCCCTACCTGCGCCAAATCGCGCAGCGCTGCCAGCGCATCTCGCACCCGATCGACCCGCCCGAGTCGGCCTCGGCGGCGACGCGCGCCACATTCGGCGGCACGGCGGCGTGGCCGGTATATCGAGGGCATAAGAACTAGTAACTAGCGGTGGACGCCTGCTTCCACCGCCCTATCCATTAGGAGACCCAACATGAGCGACAAGCTGGACCATTTCGTCCTCGAATATGACGACGAGAGCGGTCTCGCCCTGCTGGCGATGACCGAGGCCGACGGCGGACGCGTCGCCGACGGCGCAGGCCTCCCGTATGCCGTGGCCAGCGGCTACGAAGCGGACTCGCGCACCTGGGAGTCGATTGAGTCCTTCGACGACGTAACGCGCGCCAAGCTCCGCTACGAGAAGGCCTGCGGACGCGATTACGTGCCGACCGGCGGCAAGCTCTACGACGACGAGTTCATCGCGCTTCGTTGGCGCCGCAAGGACATCGCCGACTCGCTTGAGAGCGACTGGGGCAACTTCGGCTTCCCCATCCCCGCAACCGAGGAGAATGTAGATTTCGCCATCGACCAGCTCGGGAACCATATCGACGACACCATCTACAGCCAAGGCTGGGGCGTCATCCATGACTGTCTCGACCCCAGCTCGTTCGATTTGGAGGTCGGACACAGCAAGCAGGCCATTGAGTTTTACGAGCAGGTCTTCGACTGCGACGGCGACTTCTATCCCACCGTCAACGTCTGGCCCGCGGTCGACGGCGGCGGTGTGCATGTCTCCGTCTGCCCCGTCACTTTCGGGGAGCGAGACCTGGCCGTCTACAAGGTCGATGCCGGCAAGATCGGCGATGGGCCCATCACGATCCGCGACCTCGAGGACGTCGGCACCCGTGAGGTCCATGTCGACGACTTCGCGGAGAAGCCCGAGGAGGTGCGATTCTTCCTGCGCACGGATGCCGACGTGTACTTTTTCGGCTCCAGCCTGGGCAAGTCCCTCGCCGTCGAGGATGCGGACGAGGAGGACATCGCCCCAGCCCTGCGCGAGGTGCGTACCTACTGCATCGATGCAGGCAAGAATCGCGACCCGCAGCTCATTTGCGCCAAGGCCCAGGCCGCCGCGGCCAAATCCGCCACGGCCGAGGGCGATGCCGGCGGCAAGAAGCTCTAGCGCGCCATGGCCGCCCCGACCGTCCGAACGGTAAACGCGCAAAACCAAAACCATCTGGTCTTTGCCGCCTCAAATGAAGCGGGATGGCGGCGCTATCTCGAGACGCTTTCCCGGCACACGGGTTGCGCCAACGCCTTCTACAACCTGTCGGCGATGAACTGCGCCGGGCTCGCCGCATCCGACTGGCACGAGTCCCGCGAGATCCTGCCGATCGCCACATGGAGATCGCTCTTCCCCGGGGCGGACATCAAGGCAGCCGACGGGTGCCGCGGCGTCTACGGCGTCAAGTCCAGGCCGCGCGGGTCGGGCGGCGGGCTGTTCTACGTGGACGAGCTGTTCCCTCCGGCGCTCCTCGTGGGGCTGCCGCCCACGAGGCTCAGGGGCGCGGCCCGCGTGCTCGACCTGTCGGTCGATATCGCCGCCGCGTCGTGGAATGACGCCAAGGCCGGGCTGCACCGCCTGGTCAACGTAGCCGACATGGACGGCGACGCCGACGCGGCGCCGGAGGCCGAGCGCGTGCCCGTCGCATGGGACGACCTCGACGAGAACACGCGCTTCGTCATCGAGGCGCACTTCCGCGCCCAGGGCCCCGGGTGCGCCAGCCCCGTGCTGCCCCCCGACGACGTGAGGGCCAAGGCCTCCTCGCTCAAGAGGTACGTCAACGAGATCGTGAAGACCGCTGCGCCCCTCATCAGGCAGATGCGCAACGGCTACCGCGCCGCCTTCGAGAGGCACCGCCGGGACGTCATCCCCGAAAGCGATCACTCGAGGGAGAGCGTGCGCGGCGCCGCCGAGAGCGACATCGCGGGGAAGGCGGGGGGCGTGGAGGAATCCCGCTTATTGGAAAGCGGTGACCGCCCTACACCGATGGAAACACTGCCGCTAGAGGTCTCCAAAGACGGCGCCGGCCTGCATGTCGATGTGGGAGAGCTCGCGCGCGAGCCCATCGAGAAGGCAATGAGGGCTATCGGCAGGCATTCCAGGGCGGATGGCGATGGGGCGGGTATCGAGACCGCGGTCCCCTCTTCTATGGAAAGCGTCGGGGATGCCGGCGCCACCGGGCGGCACTTCGCGCGGAAGGGCGGCGCCGCAAGCCCTCCCGGGGCGGGTCCCCAGGGCGGGAGCCTTGAGGTGGCGGATACGGGGGCGGAACCCTGCCCCGTGACCCCTTCCGTGCCGATGCGGGTCGCAGGGGCCGGCGATAGAAGCCCTGATGCGAAAACAGATCGGGGCACAGCTGGCGATACAGGAGGTGCCGTACCGGCCGGAGAGGGCGGGCGGCTCGCGGAGTCGCGCGCAGAGGCCCATGAGCGCCGACGGGAGCGACTGGGACACCACGGGCGGCCGATGGAGCGCGGAGCGGACGACGGCGGGGAGGTCGACGTCCTGCGTCCCCGCGGGCGGCGCTACCGCCGCGAAGAGGGCGACGGCGAGGCCGGCGGCCCCGAGCGCCATGCGATGCGGCGTCGGCGCTCATCTGAGGCCAAGCCCGAGCCCGTGGCGCCGCCCGAGAAGTACTACCCCCACGGCAGGCCGCCGCGGGAGACGGCGGGACACGCGAAGAGCGCCGCCGCCAGGACTGCGAAGGACCGCGGAAAGAAGAAGAAACCGCCGACGGGCAAGGGCTCGTCGTAAGGAGATTGGTCTATATGGTTGAAAGACTCGAGACGGCGGCCGAGACCGGCGCCGAATACTATATGGTGACGGTCTCCGAGTCCGTCACCTTCAGCTATCCCGCGCTCGCCACGGACGCCGAGGCTGCCCGCGAGAAGGTCGCCGCGCTCATCGAGGCGGGACGCGTCCGCGCTCCGCTCGACTTGGTCGGGGCGCCGTGCCGCCGCGAGGGAATCGAGGTCGTGGATGCCGTGGAGTCCGAGGACCTGAGCTGTAGGCAGGTCTGCGCCCAGACGCTCACGGCTGGCGAGGCCGAACGGCTCGTCGACGACGTCGAGGCCGGGAAGCTCTACGAGAAGACGCCGCCGCAGATGGCCCATGCCGCCAAGTCGATCCTCAAGAAGACCGGCTCGGGCAAGCTGACGCCGACCAAGCGGCAGAGGAAGTGACCGGGTTTCCCGTTCGGGAACCTTACGGGCCGCCGGGCCGCATCGCGGGACGGCGGCCCTACCATCTCGGGTATCAGAGTGCCGGCTTTTGCGAATTGGAGTGCATCGATATGGACGCAGACAGACGGAACGATACGGGTATTTTCAGATATACCGATGTGGAGTACACGCCCGAGGGCCATACGGACGCGTACCGCTGGGACGATTTCCTCGGGATCGCGGGCGGCCACGTCTACAGCGCCATGGATACCATCGATATGGTATCGACCGGCGGCCAGTACGAGGGGGATGAGCCAGAGCATGCCTATGCCTGCGAAATCGTCGGGTGCTGCGGTCTTAGCGACGGAGTCGCGCTGTTCCGCCCGGTGTCCCACGACGGGGCGGACCTGATCCAGATCGCGTTTCTGCGCAACGATGTCGACGACGCCACCGGGGCGTATACCGAGCGATTTGAGGCGGGGTCGTTCGACTTGCCCGCCGCCGACCTCCCGCGTTCCGAGTTCGGGGTCGATCTCCTGGAGTATTTCAGCGGAAGGTCGTTCAAGTACACGCCCGGCGTGAGCCGCGGGCTCGACCCGCGCGAGGCGGTCGATTCCATTGAAGACGCCATCGGATGCGATCTCGGACTGTTCGACGGTTTCTGGCTCGGCGTGCCCGGCGAGGCGGATATGCGCGTCGGTCCCTATACGAAGAAGAGCCTCCTCGACTTCTCGTATTACGCCAAGGAGCTGTCGTGCAGATACGGGTTCGCCGACAGCGATATCCTCGAAATCGCCCGGCACCTTCCTGATGAATGCCCCGACTGCCTCGCGGCGGTAAAGGCCTACCTCGATTGCGAGTACGTACCGGACGGCAATGCGCCCGACGAGAAGACCTACCGCTGGGGCGACTTCCTCGAGATTGCCGGCGGAGACGCCCGCTACGCGGCCATGCTCGTCGACAGGACCGCGGCGGGCGAGCCCGAAGCGGGACTTCACCCCGAGACGCTTGTCGACCAGGACATCCGCGACGGCGAGGCCTTCATGCTCGCCGGGCGGCCCATCGCCCCGGAGGACGCTTACGACCTGCCCGGAACCGTCCACGGACTCTATAAGGAGCTCGCGGACAACGTCGACCGCTTTGGCATGCTCTTCCGCGACTGGCGCGGCTTTGCCGCCGGCACCGATGCGGACGATGTGCTGCGCGCGATCGACGGAGCGTTCGGCGAGACCGAGTACAGCCGCGCGGGCACCGTGCTCGGCGCCTATGCTGACGACACGTTCCTGTCGCGCACCCTTGATGCCGATGCGGGCGTGCCCGTCCCCTGCCTGTGGTACTGCATGCGCGACGGGGAGCAAGGCTTCGAGGTCGGCGGCGTCAAGCTCGACTGCTCGAAAATCGGTTTCGACGAGGTCTCCGCGGCGGCGGCCTCCAACGGCATCGACTGCGTCCTCGCCTATCTCGAGGAATCCCCCCGCGGCCTTGAGCCGCTGTGCGATATCGCCGTGCGCCGTGTCGATGCTGGGATGTCCGATGTGGTCAGACACTTCGGCAACCGGGACGAGGCCATGGCGATGCTCGGCGCGATCACGGGATGCAGGGTCCAGGCCTACGGCGTCGACACGCTCACCTACCGCGCCTCGCTCGGCAACGCCGCGGCGGCGAAGCTCGCCGCGGGGGCGCTCGCGATGAATGATCGCCTCAGCGGGCGGGGTAACGCGGTCGAGGCCGGGTGCCGTCTCTAGCGAATTGGCTTGCGTCGGCGTGATATTTGGCCCGGGGCCCTTTTCGGGTCCGGGGCCTTTTGCGTTCAAGACCCCAGCAGGCCTGTCGACTTCCCGTTCGGGAAAGAGGGTGCGTGGCCATGACTGTTGGCGATTCGGGCGGGTACTATCGGTCTATAGCGGTGACCGGACCGGTCCCGTGCCTTCGTTTCCAACCGAAAGGACTTCGCCATGAATCTCTTCATGCCCGAGGAACGCGTCCTCTACGACCGGGCCTACTACCTCTCCGATGAGGCGGAGAAAGACTACGCCTTCGAGGTCGCCGAGGAGCACGGAGTCGACGTGGGCGAAGTGCTGTACTCCGACGAGCTCATGAAGGAGGTCCGCGATGCGCTCGACAGGGACATCGACCTCTATCTCGACGACGAGATCGCCAACTTTGATTCCATGCTCCGCGAGCTGAAGTGCGGCGACGACCCGGAGCACCCGGCTGAGATCTCCGTGGTCGCCATGGGGTCGGTCGGGCGCTGGGACGTTCCCTCCCGCGGCCTCGTCGCGGCCAACTCGCTGCGCGACCTCATCGACGGGAAGGGCAGCGCGGATGCCCTCGTGGATTGCCAAATCGACCGCATCGTCGACACGAACGGCACGTTCAGCATCGAGGCGTCCCACCATGACGGCACCGTCTACCTGGACGTGCGGCTCATCTCCGGGGTATCGTTCGACGGCAAGGGGTTCAGGCTCGGAGGCGAGCGCTACGCGCCCGGCAAGATGGACCCAGATGATTTCCATATCCTCCTCGGCAACCTCTACGATGTGTCCGATGTCGGGCCGTGCTCGCTGCCGCATTTCGCGGAGCGTGCCTACGGCGCGGCGCAGGAGTCTTACCGCTTCGGGGAGACGGTGTTCGATATCTACTGTGAAACCAGCGGCACGGACAAGCCCTATAAGGTCATGGTCTCGGCGGGAGAGACTGTCGGCAAGGATGCGGGAACCCGTTTCGCCTCCGCCGAAGAGGCGAAAGCGTGGTGCTATCGGTACTCCATGCGCGAGCTCGCCGATGAGGAGAAGAAGCCCGTCCCGGGCAAGGCCGCCTCGGCCGCGAAGAAAGCCGCCGGGTGTTCCGCCGGCGACGGCACCGGGGATGCCGGCGCGATCAAGCTGTAAAAGCGCGTTTGAAAGGATATGGCCATGGCCGAGAAATACGAGCTCGACAGGTGGGCGGCGGTCGTCTGCAACGGCTTCACCGCCGTCAACGTGATGTCTTCCGGCAACGTCGAGGAGTTGGGCTGGGACTATACAGAAATGGAGCTCGACCCCACCGGGACCTGCGGGCTTTTTGACGGCATGCTGCTCGACTGGGACGACGACACGCCCGCGGAGCGCCGCGACCATGAGGCGTACTTCCCCGACGCGTTCACGGTGGGAGCGCGCATCCTGGCCGACGACTGGGACCACGAGCTCGGCAACAACGAGGTGCGTTCGCGCTGTTTCGCCATCATCGAGGACGCTGACCAGTTCACCGACCACGACACCGCCCGCGACTGGCTCTGCGAGAGCACGATGGCGGACTTTTCCGAGGTCGAGGCGAGGACATTCTTCCAAAACCTCACGCTCATGGACTCCGAGGAGATCGCGAAGCTGGACGGGCGCCCGATCATCCCGTCCGCGGGAGCCGATGAGTGCCGCGCGGCGGTGCTCGCCTTCAACGAGAGGATGGTCCCGCGCCGCCGCGAACTCGGGCTCGGTGACACGGCCGTGGTCGGCAAGACAAAGAAGTCGGAGACAACGTCGAAGGTCGTCCCCATGAAAAAAGAGCAGGCGGTCCACGGGCTCGGTAGGGTCGATTTCTCCGGCCTCGGCTACGGTTGGGGAACGGGCTATCCCGACTCGCTTTCCGTCGACGCCATCGGCATCGATTTCCCGTCGGGTGAGCATAACATCATCCTGAACTTCTCCCCCATCACGCATGCCCCCGATGTGGACGGCAGGAAGCTCTTCTGCCATGAGACGACCATCGGGTATGACCTCAACGCCGATTCCTGGTCCGGCGCCACCATCGGACCGGACTTCTGGACCCTCGACGGCAAGGAGGCCCGCGAGTTCGCAGAGAATATCGGGCTCGACCGCCTGGCGGCGCGCGCGTGCGTCAGGCTCGGCATCGAGGCGCCGGGGCTCAAGGGCCGCGAAGCGCTCCCGATCCCCAAGGCCACCGATGTCGTACCCGAACCCAGCGTTCAGGCGGAGGCGGCCAAGAATGCCGTGACCGAGGTCACGGTCATCCCCGCGTGGGTCAGTTTCCCGGACGAGCCCGGTACCGCCCAATATCGACTCTTCTGCGAGCAGGACACGGAACCGCTCGATATCGACGAACAGATCTTCTTCTCCGGCTATACCGCGGAGGAGCTGTGCGACATGGTCGGCAAGACGGTCAACGGGGACTTCACTATCGTGGGCGTCGAGGAACCGGAAAAGATGAAGGCCACCTACGTGCGTCCCGTTCAGAAGGCCTACAACCCTGCCGATATGGCCGCCGCGGCCAAGAAGACGGCCGCGGCGAAGCTATCGGGTGACGGCAGTGGCGGCGGGAAGCGTATCTAGTGCGGACCGTTCTCATTGTCGATTGATGGCGGCCTTTCCCATTCGGGAAGGGTCGTTCTCGTTGTCGGACGGTGCGGGTAGCATCTTCTATGTATCTGGCTGACTTGTTTTTGGAGCTGATGGTTTATGGCGGCAAAACAATACGAACTCGATTCGAGCGTCCTCGATTGGTATAGGGACTTCTGCCCGAGGAATAGCTTCCAGGTGTGGACTCGTCCCGATATCACGTTCGCAGACGTCGTCGTGGGCATGGCGAACGGTGTCGATTTGAACGACCTTATCGGTTCCAATAGCGAGATTTTCGGCAACATCGTGCTCGCGAAACTGGCTGAAATCACCGGGGAGAGTTACGAGATCGTTTCAAATGTCTGTCACGAGGCGCCGATGAATAGCGATTTCATCGGCGAGGACGAACTGCGCCTCATTGAGGCCGCCAAGCTCGTGATCGAGCCCAGATCTAGGCGAATTTCCACTGTCGATATCGATTTCGGCAAGGCCTTCGCCATCGCAAATCACGCTATGCTGAACGAGGTTATGTCATCCCTTGACGACCCTGTTCTCTACGGTATTGCGGAGCGAGTCCTGCCCAATCTCGAGTGGCGCACCGATTCTATCGCTATCGATGCCATCAATACGGTCTATTGCGATCGCCACGCCGAGTACTACAACCTCGAGGCCGTTCGGAGCCATGCCACCGAGCTGTTCGCGGCCTGCCAGGTCCAGTTGGCGTTCATACAGGCGGACTTCGTTCTTCAAGCGCTTGACTGCGCGAAGCCGACGACGGATAAGATGCATTTCGAATCCGTCTATACCTCTCATCCGTTTTCACGTCGTTATATCTTGGCTTGTTGCCTTGGTGCATTTACTCACCCTCGTTTTGCCGTCGCCAGAGAGGCCGTTGCTGATATCGAGAAGCGGAGCAATGCTAAGAACAGCCCAACTAACATAGTTGCGGCGGCCAAGAAAGCGGCCAGTGCCAACGTGTCGGCCGATGGGGCCGGCAGCGGCAAGCATATCTAGCGCCTTCTTAGTTTCGCCGCGGTCAGATGGCGGCCCTTCCCGTTCGGGAAGGGTCGTTCTCGTTGATGGGCGATGTGGGTAGCATCTTCGGTGTATCTGGCCGACCCTCTTTTTTGGAGCTGGCGAAATGAGCAAGAAGCATTTCAATTTCAAGTCTAGTATCCGCGATTGGTATATCCGGGCCTTTCCATCCGATGAGCTCGGTTACAGGATCAACCCGCTCGCCACCTTTGCCGGCGCCGTGAAATGCATGGCGGACGGCGGCGATATCTATAAGTATCTCGGCGTCGGGGACTCCCTGGTGCGTGAGAACGTATTTTCCAAGATCGCCGCCATCACGGGCGTGGATTACGATGCCGTATATGACCTTTGGTCTCATCATGACGAGGACGAGTCCAGCAGACTGGTCTTCCTCGGCGACCATCCGGACTGCGCCGTAGATCGCGACTGGCGGGAACAGTTCGATGAGGTGGTCTCACCTTCCGAGCAAGTGCGCTATGACGAGATGCTTGCAGCCGAAGAGCATCGCAAGGCCGAGACGTTCGATTCGTTCATGGAGGTCAACGATACTCCCATGGACGAGGTGCGAAGCGCCGGGATCGCGTTGATGCTCATGCAGGGTATCGTTTTCGCCGAGATCGCCAAGAAGATCGATGGGCCGAGTGAAGAGCTGGACGAACGCATCGCGACCTTCAACCGCGACCTCAAGCGCCTCTACAACGAACCGCTCCACAAGAAGGTGGAACAAATCGAGAGCCAGGTCGGAAAGCTGGAAGAGAAGGCGGCCATATACGACGAGATGCGCTATATCGCCGAGCATACCGATCCGGCGGATATCCGAATCGCAGAGGGCAGCACCAGCATGACCGGCGCGTTGATGGCCGCCGCGATGGCGAGCTACGACCTGTCATGCGGCCTTATCGACGATGAGCACATCGGGCGATACGGCGACGTCATCACCGCCCTCGAGGAGCGCATGGGAGTCGGTGCCGGCGGACTCTCCGTCCAGACCGAGGCGGGCGAGCTCATCGCCAACGCCAAGGAGGACGGCATCAGCGTCGGCATCAACATCCCCGGCGGCAAGTGCGCGGATATCGCCTTCGTCGATGCGAACCCGGATGCCAACGACCTCTATCCGACACCCGTTCGCGCCTTCACCTACAACGGCCGCGACGAGGAACCGGACCACCGCACCGACGTGCATCTCGACGGCGACATGGTCCTCGAGGGACAGATGGCTGCCGAGATCCCCTCGCATCTACCCGCCGATATCGCCGCTGCCGCCAAGGAGGCTGCCGCCAAGAGCGTCAAGCCCGACTCCGTCGGAGCCGGCGGCATCAAACACTAGGAGGGAGGCATAGCCATGGAAGAGACCTATCAGATTATCGAGGGGACGCCGACGCTGCACGACCTGGACGCGGAGAACGGCTTCCTCTGGTGCCCGTTCGGGTATTCCGGGCGCCAGAACGAACCGGGCATCCTTATCAGCCGCCTCGATGACGGAAGCTACGACGTGAGGCTCGGGACCGGGCTCGACAGCCCCGAGCGCTACGCGGCCGGGGACCCCGATTGGTCCTGGATGGACATGGCCGTGGACTCCACCGTGGATGTCACCTTCCCGGACGACATGGCACTCAAAGACTGGATCGCTAGCGAGACGACCGCCACCGGCGCCGCATGGGCTCGATGCTTCAATCGCCATTGCGGCCCCGATGCCGAGACGTGCAGCGTGAAGGAGATCACGGCGGCGCTCAGGCGCTTCGAGAGCCCTTCGTACTTGGTGCGCGGGCCCATCGAGGATATCGAGAGCCTACCGGTCGGGTACTACTGGTGCCCCGACGCCGTCGACCCCGACCCGTCCTGTAACGGCTACCTGCTGAACGTGTTCGCCGCCTTCGGCGGCGACGGGCTCCCGGGCAAATTCTTCGAGCTCTTCGGCGGGGTCACGCTGAACGACGTGCCCTCCTTCGGGTTCGACGACGGCTGGGACGGCTCGTGCCTCAACCGCCTCGACTGGTTCGAGGACGCCGTGGGCATGGACCCAGACGGGCTCTCCGCCGGCCTTGTGGCGAATGACATCGAATCCGTCAAGGCGCTCGTCGTGAACTGTCCCGCCTGGATCGAGTGCGCCCCCTCGTACAGCGAGAAGGCCGCCAGAGGCATCGACGATGTGGTCCAGGCCGTGAAGGCGTATCGGGCAAACGCCAAAAGGGTAGATAGGAAGGTAATTCCCGGGCGTATCCCAGAGTTCCTGTTCGAGGGCGCGAGGGCTGCGGCTGCAAATACCGCCGACGGGGCCGATGGCGGCACCGGGCTCCATATCTAGAAGGGCGATCTGCATGGACTACTTCTCCCGTAAACCCGATTTCCCCACCTTCGAGGATATCTATATCGCCCGCGCGCAGGGTGCCATCGAGCTCGAGCGCCGTGGCGACGAGGTCGCCTGCCGCTTCGGTCCAGACGACCCCGCCTTCATGCTCCCCCGGGGCGCAACCCGGGGCGATATCATCCGGGGCTGCCTTGCCTGCGACGGCATCGTCGGGGCATTGAGGGAAAACGCGGGGATGCGCTCCGCCGCGGCCAGGTGGCTGGACTCGTATTTCACCGAGGTCGCCGAGCGGGCTCCCGTCGGGGAGACCTGCGGCGCCGACTGCCTCTTCGCATGCCATGTCGATATCGACGGCATCTACGCGGAGCGCACCGGGGACCCGGACGGACTCCGCGCCTACTGCGACCCCATGGGGGTCGGCTGGAACTACGGCCCGATCTACTACTTCCCGCGCGAGTCCATCGAGCAGATCGTCGCGCAGCTGATCGACGATGGGGACGATTTCCCCGTCCTGTTCGACGGCGAGCGCGTGATCGAGGCCTTCGACGGCACGCCCGTGCACATGTCGGTGCCCGTCGAGGTGGGCGGCGAGAAGGTGTGGACCTGCGGCTACGACTTCTGCTGGTGCGAGACCGTCGCGCCCGATTTCAGCCGCGCCCGGGGATGCTTCCCCGATGCGACCGTGGCCGCCTGGGCGGCCCAGCGGAGCGTGAACGGATCTGATGTCAATTTGGGTATCAAGGAGCGTATGTTATGAACGAGCATATTTCTGTAATGACCGATTTCGGCGAGCTGATTGCCACGCCGTTCGCAGGCGGCATCAGCGTCGATATCAACCTGCCCGATGGGAAGGGCAGCGGGCAGCTCGCCTTCATCGAGTCGACGCCGGCTGAGCTCCAGGATGACTACCCGACGCCGGTGCATGTCTTCTCCTACGACGGGCGCGATTCGGAACCGGTGCACCGGACCGATGTTCACCTCGACGGGGACGCCATGACGCTCGACCCCGTGAAGGGCACGCCGGCGCACAACGGCGCGCAAGCGCATGGCGGCGACAGGCTTCCCGCAGATCTCGCCAAGGCCGCGAGCGCGGCGGCGAACCGAACTGCCGGTTCGCATGCGGACGAGGCCGGCGGCATCAAGCACTAGGGCGTCGATGCCTACCGGCTAACGGATCGTCTTTGCGGAATCGTCTCGGCGGCTGTCGGCTATGCCGGCGGCCGCCGATTTCTTTGCCGCGGCCGCGAGGGTGGCGGGAGATGCCTTCTCGATGACGACGGTGACATCCTGCGGGCCTGCTCGGCCCTCTCCAGGGCCTCCGCATACTTGGCCTCCGCGCGGCGCTTGGCGCCGTACAGACCCATGTACTTCGCTGCATTTGCCGTATAGTCTGGCGTCCGGTAGTCCAATGCCGGCGGCGCGTCGATCGCCTGAAGCTCCGCCGGGCGCCATGTCGGGTTCTTCACGGTATCCTCCAGGACGTCCAGGAACCTCGCGATCATCTCGGCCCCTGGCGAGATATCCCTTTTGTCAAGACGAAAACGCAGGGAAAAACGAGCGGTACGCCCTGATAGACGCATCGCGATTTCGAAAGACCACGAGGGCTCGCAAGGCGTCATTAAATGTAACTAATTGATTTGCTATGTACCATTCATAATGGTACATTGATAATTGTTTAGTTACATGAGGAGGCAGAGCATGAGGGAGTACGTCGAGAAGGCGCTGCACACGAGAGTCGATTGCGAGCCCGTCGACGCCTCGGGGCTCCCCCTCTACCTGAGGGGGCTGTACTCCCTGGAGCGGTGGACCGCCTTCGGCGTGCCGTTCGCCGTGGCCTTCCCCGTCGAAAGCCCGACGGTGAAGACCATGGCGAAGCATCGCGACGCCCTGGAGGCGGCCCTGGGAACCCCTGTGTCCTTCGCCCTCGAGGGCGCCACGGGCTACAGGGTCGGGCGGATGCTCGAGGCGGGCCTGCCCTTCATCGCCCTGGACAAGCAGGTGTACCTGCCGTTCCTGGGAATCGCGCTGAGCAGCGGAAGGAGCCACGCGCGCGACAGGCGGCAGACAGACGTTGGCACGTTCTCGCCCCAGGCGCAGCGCCTCGCGCTCATGGCGCTCTACGGCGACCTCGACGGCGCCAGCGTTACCCAGGCGGCAGGCCTCCTCGGCACGGCGAAGATGACCGCTTCTCGCGCATTCGACGAGCTCGCGGCCGCCGACCCCTCGATCGTCGCCGCCGAGGGGCGGCGGCGGGTGCTGCGCCCCGGCAGAGACAAGATGGCGATGTGGCGTCGCTTGGAGCCGCGCATGTCGAGTCCGGTCGCAAGGGAGCACCGCCTGGGCCGCGTGCCCGATGCGGAGCTTCCCCTTGGCGGGCTCTCGGCGCTGTGCGTACTCTCGATGCTGCAGGACGACCCCTGGCCGACTTTCGCCGCAACCAAAGCGCAGGAGTGCACTCTGGAGCTGGCGGCCGACGCGCGCGACACTGGTCTCGACGAGCCAGAGGATCCCGCGTGCGTGGTGCAGGTGCTGCGCTACGAGCCCGTGCCGGCGCCGGGATGCGCGGTCGACCCGCTTTCGGCCATCCTGTCCCTTCCCGCCGACGAGAGGGACGACCCGCGCGTCGCGGGCGAGATTGAGAACGTTTTGACCCGAGTGCTTGGAGGCGATCATGAGGGGAATCGATAAGTTCAAGGAGCGCTTCGCGGGCCACGATGGCGAGTACGTCCTGATCGGCGGCGGTGCCTGCGATCTGCTGTTCGGCGAGGCCGGGCAGGACTTCAGGGCCACCAAGGACCTTGACCTGGTCCTTTTGGTGGAGGCGCTGACGCCCGAGTTCGGCCGCGTCTTCTGGGATTTCGTCAAGGAGGGCGGATACGAGAACAGGCAGAAGAGCAGCGGAAAGCCGCAGTTCTACCGGTTCTCCAAGCCGGAGGACCCGGCCTTCCCCGCCATGCTGGAGCTGTTCGCGCGCACCGACGTCGACCTGCGCGACGCGGAGTCCGGCCTCATGCCGATCCACATCGACGACGAGGTCTCGAGCCTTTCGGCGATTTTGCTTGACGAAGAGTACTATCGGCTGCTCGTCGAAAACAGAGCGTCGGCCAGCGGCGTCGCCGTCCTGTCGGTCGAGGGGCTGATCCCCTTCAAGGCCAAGGCGTGGCTCGACCTTTCCGCCAGGCGAGCGGGCGGCCAGGCCGTCGACGAGAAGAGCGTGAAGAAGCACCGAAACGACGTTTGCCGCCTCGCCACGCTGCTCGCGGGCGGCGAGCGCCCCGCCATGAGCGAGGGGGTCCGCGCCGACATGCGACGCTTCCTGGAGGCCTATGAGTCGGACCCCGTCGACCCCAAGGCGCTCAAGATCAAGGGCGTCGGGGCGCAGCAGGTCGTCGAGGTGCTCAAGAGCGTCTACCTGCGGTAGCGCAGCTGTCCGATAGCGCTACCGTGCGGCATTATCTAAGACGGGCCGCAAGGCGCACCCCGCGTCTTTCATCGCCGACTACTTGCGCCACACCGCAGCTACTGGGTATCTACTGAGTAGTTACTGGGCACTGCTGAGCAGTCCAGCAGGTCGCGAAGGCTGAGCCATAGTTGGACACCGCGTCGTTGCATTCGAGACAAATGGGGATGCGGACAAATAGTTGGACCGAATCGGTCCGGTTAGGAGTTCGCGAATGCCGAGCTACACGGACGAGCAGAAGCGCAGGGCCGTCGATATGATCGAGGAGTGCGGCGGATCGGTGACGCGCGCGATGCGCAGGCTGGGATACCCCACGCGCCACAAGTCGAGTGCAACTTTCTCCTTCGGCAAAAGGTCATAGCCGCCCCTCACCTGCGCGAGGTCGCTGAGCCCTGGCTTCACTAGAGTGCGATAGTTCCAGCCGTGAATGCGCTTCTCGAACTCGGCGCAAAAAGCCGGGCGATCAGGCCTTGGGCCTATAAGCGCCATGTCGCCATCATCTCGGAATACGCTATACACCCCCCTTCGGTCATATCCACGGCCTGCGGGCGTATGGTTATCATGTTGTGGGACGAGGCAAGGTCCTGCTCCGCATACTCCACGTTCGCCACCATGTAGTCCGCGTACTTGTGCCTGGGCAGCATCCTCGGCATCAGGATATCGCCCGCACGCAGGCAGTAACGGTCCGCCTTGGTCGCATCGACCCGGATGAGCTCGACCCCCTCCACCTTTTCCTCCGGCATTAGGATGCCCTCCATCAGGTCTTTCACTGAGATGCGCCTAAGGGTCACCCCGTCGATGTCGGCGGCCTTTACGCTGTCCCGGGACATCAGGGGAGGCACGACGGCGAAAAGGTCGCCGACCGTGGCCTCGTATCTCCTCAGCATCCCCAGCATCGACTTCGCATCGAACTTCCGCTCTACGGTCATGTCTTCTCCGAACTGACGGGTCTTTTGCAAAAGGATACCCTCGGCACGGTGGTGGAGGGGCGCCCCTTCCCGTTCGGGAAGGGGCGTTTCCGTGCGGGTTCGCGGCGGGTAGCATCGATGGAGACAACCGTTTCACTGGAGGTGCCGACATGGCCGATATCAACCCTAATGACAGCGCGACCCTTACCGATGACCTCGAGATCGACAGCTACGATGACGTCGTGAACCTGTTCGGCGCCGACGAGGCCGCCGCGATGCTCGCGGATGTCGTCGGCAACCGTTTCAACCGGCAGGAAATCTTGAAGGCCATCCGGAACGGAGGGGATATCCACCTCGACTACTGGCCCGAATACGGGGAGTACGGCTATGCCGCGCGCATCTGCGGCGAACTGCTCGCGGACACCTCGCTTGCGTGGGCCGATGGCCTCATCGACCCGGACAAGATCAAGACGCACAAGGGGCTGACCGCCGGCGACCTGTCGCATGCCGTCACCTGCGTGCTCACGGACAGGTTCAACGACGGGCTCGATGAGGCGAGACTTGCGGATTGCAAGAATATCGCCGATGAGTTCGCCCAGGCAATCGAATCGCGGCTCGGCTCGGGGCGCCTCGGGCGCGAACTCTATGTCGACAGCGGATGCCTCCGCGACGACCTGACCGATAAGTTCGGGTTCTTCTACGACATCGATTTCAGCGGGCTCTCCTTCAAGACCTCGCTCATACTGTCCGTCAACGGCCTGTATTCCGAGGGCGACGTCATCGACGCGGCGAGCGACTGGCAGGAAGATTACCTCCCGTGCGTCTGCCATAGCGGCGGCCAGGGCGAGGATGACAGGTGGGAGTACGAGCCCGCCGAGGACTACAGGCCCTTCACGCGTCCCGCGGACATCCCCGAGAGCATCTTCGACAAGCTGTGCGCCTCGCAGGGCACGACCATCGAGAAGGTCGTCAACGACCCCGTTACGCCTTTCGAGCGCAGCTTCCGCGAGGACATCTTCAATATGCCGCAAAATCGCCCTGTCGGGCTCGCGGTCCTCGCGACGCTGCCGCTCGACGCGTTCCTGGATGCCAGCCTGTCGATGATCTGCCGCGGCGAGGGCGAAAACGTCGGCACGTTTACGGTCAAGCCCGGAACGTATGAACCCATCTTCGGTATCTACGACCCCGTTGGCGGATGCGGCGGCACCATGGGCACCGTGCTCGACAGGGATTTCGAGATCGACCCGCACGACATCTCGTACACGATGATGGAACCCGTGCGCGGCGAGTGGAAGTCCGATCGCATCGACCTGTACACCCCCCAGGACTGCTTCGGCTTCTCCGATCCCTTCGGAGGGCGCATCGAGTATTCCGAGAAGAAACCCAAGGTCGTCGTCGCGGTGAAGCCCGACCCCGTCGAACTGGGTCACCGCGCCTCAGTCGCGGCCAGCTCGACCGTCGGCGACCGTGCGCGCGGCGCCGGGATCAGGCAGTAGGGGTGCCGCCATGGGCAATCGGGACGCCAAACGCAAGAGGCCCATCACGTGCCTGGAGTCCGGGGTGACCTACGACTCCGCCTACCGGGCGGCCAAGGAACTCGGTTTCGCCGACTCGCGCAACATCTTCCGCTCCATCCAGCGTGGCACCTGCACCCAAGGGCTGCACTTCTACTATGCCGACGAGCCCAAGCCGGCTCCGGAGTTCTTCATCCCGCCGAACAGGCCGCCGCGTCCCGTGGTGTGCCTCGATACCGGCGAGACTTTCGAGTCGGCGTTCCAGGCGGGCCGCGCGTTCGGGATCGCCGCCGGGGCCGTGCGCACATCGGCAAGCACCGGTGTCGAGCGCAACGGGCTCCACTTCTATTTCGGCGACGAGCCGAAACCGGCGCCGGAATTCTTCAGGGAACGCCATTCGAAGACCCGGCCTATCGTCTGCCTGGAAACCGGTGAGGCCTTCGAGGGCAATCCGGCCGCCGCCCGTCCCCTGCACGTATCGCCCGCCGCAATCAGCCAGGCCGTCCGCGACGGAACGCCCATCGACGGTCTCCACTTCTACCATGGAGACGAGCCGAAACCGGCTCCGGAGTTCTTCAAACCGGAGAAGGCGAAAGGCGGCAAGAGCCCCGCGCAGATGGCGGCCGCGGCGAGGGCCGCCGCGGGGAGCTCGGGTCGCCCGGACGGTGGCCAACGGCAGTGGCGCGCGGTATAATCGATGCGGTCGGTAAGGCGCCCTCGGTTTCCGAGGG
>OLOJ01000642.1_pt1 | contig 35871 bp, 27 predicted proteins | sample 1672251 | NCBI WGS metagenome assembly OLOJ01 (sample SAMEA3136664, study PRJEB25190) | human gut metagenome | biome: human gut; feature: human-associated habitat; material: faeces | place: Austria | collected 2013 | reverse complement strand
CTTATATGATATTTTCATTAAAACAATATGTTATAATGAAAATATCATATACATTAGGGGATTTTTCACGAAAAGCATAACTTGACTAAATAATTAATAAGGTTGAGTTTCCCTATGAAAGCTATAGCTGTGAGCAGATTGTCATGAATAGATTTAAGAGAATATTAAGAAAGTTTTCAAGAATCTTTACAATTTGTCCACAGCTATTTTCTTCACATACATTAGCTGATGTGTTATGATAACAAACGTAGGATGACGAAGGAGGAAAAAATGAAAAGAAACATAAAAGTGATTTTACTTACATCCCTTGTAACTTTGTCTATGTTTGTAGTAAGCGGATGTGATTTATTTATAAAAACTAATAAAGGAAGCGTTGACTTGAAATGGTATATGGGACTTACATATGAAGATGACAGCAAGAACGACGTTGCCTATAAGACATCTGTTGGCGACCAGGTAGCAGCAGTAGCTTTGGAAGATAAATACAGCGATGAATACGGAATCATCAAGGATACATCGACTTATGTTAATATTGACACTGTTAAGTCAAATATTGATAAAAGATTTTATTGGGACAAGAAAGATAAGAAACTGTTTTTTACAAATGCAACAGAAGTATATTATGTAGATGAAAGCCAGCCCACAGTTATCCATGGCAATACAGATGAAACAGTGAATTACAAAGTATTTTTAAAAGAAAAGAAGAAATGTTATGTTAATTTACAGTTTATCCAGAAGTTCGTTGACTTAGACTCAAAGATAACAAAGAAGTCAGGCAAGGCACCGGCAATTATCAGTTTGAAATATACAAGCGGTGAGAAGACTACTTTTAAGACAGATAGCGAAATTGAAATGAGAACAAAAGGTGATTATCAGAACCTTATTGTTAAGACACTTTCAAAAGGCACAACTGTTACACTTCTTGGTTCAGGAAAAAACTGGGATAAAGTAAGAACAGATGACGGCTATATTGGTTATGTATCGGTTAAGGAATTAACTGATGAAAGTAAGAAAAAGGTATCTTACAAAAATGATGACAGTGAATATACACATATCGCTATGGATGGAAAAGTAAGTTTAGCCTGGAATCAGATATATAACCAGACAGCTAATAAGAATTTAGAATCACTTCTTTCTAAAACAAAAGACATAAATGTAGTTTCACCTACATGGTTTTCTCTTGTAGATAGAAACGGTAATTTATCAACATTGGCAGATTTGGATTATGTGGAAAAAGCTCATAAGAAAAATATACAGGTGTGGGCATTGTTTAATGATTTTACAGATAGAAAATTAACAAAAAAGGTGCTTACATCTACAAAACTTAGACAAAGACTTGTAACTAACATTATGTACTATGTAGACAGTTACGAACTTGATGGAGTCAACATTGATTTTGAATATATATCAAAAGATATAATCGATGATTATTTGCAGTTTTTAAGAGAACTTTCAGTAGAATGTAGAAAAAATAAGATTGTATTGTCAATTGATAATTATGCACCATCAGAGTGGAGTGGTTATTTTGACAGGGAACAGCAACTGAAATTAGCTGACTATCTTATTATAATGAATTATGATGAACATACTTCAGGCAGTAAAGAAGCAGGTTCAGTGTCATCTATGTCATACGCTGAGAATTCAATTAAAGAGACTATTAATCAGGCAAAGGATTCTTCAAGAATTGTCGGGGCAATACCATTTTACACAAGAGCTTGGAAGGAAACTCCTGAAGAGCACAGCGACGGAACAGGCGTTTTTGTAGAAGATGCGGCAAATGGTAATTACTATTTGGCAAGTGAAGCTCTTGGAATGGAAGCAGCAGAAAAAGCATATAATAGAGCAGGCGTTAAGCCGTCTTTTGATAAAACAACAGGTCAGAATTTTGTAACATATCAAAAGGGACATACGACAGTTTCAATTTGGCTTGAAGATGAAACATCAGTTAAATCAAGACTTGAATTGATGAAAAAATATAATTTAGCAGGAGCAGCTTATTGGTCATTGGGTCAGGAGAAAGCTGATATATGGAACATAATAGATCAGTATTTTGAATAACCTAAACGTAAGTAATCAAACTACACATGAGAAGGTTGGGATAAGCTTTTAGGAGTATTACAACTGTAGGGGATGCTACAACTGCAAGGAATATTACAACTGTAAGGAATGTTACAAATGGAAGAAAAATATATGAAACAGGCAATTGAGCAGGCGAAAAAAGCCCTGGCAATTGGAGAAGTGCCTATAGGCTGTGTTATTGTTTATGATGGTAAGGTTATAGGACGTGGCTACAACAGAAGAATGACAGATAAGAATACATTAAGTCATGCCGAACTAAATGCCATAAAGAAGGCAAGTAAGAAACTGGATGATTGGCGACTGGATGATTGCGAAATGTATGTAACAACTGAACCATGCCAAATGTGTGCAGGTGCAATAGTTCAGGCTAGAATTAAAAAAGTCTATATTGGTTGCATGAATCCAAAGGCAGGTTGTGCAGGTTCCATTATGAATCTTCTTCAGGTAGATAAGTTTAACCACCAGGTTGAAATTGAGTCAGGAATAATGAAAGAAGAATGTAGTACATTGTTGAAAGATTTTTTTAAAAAATTAAGAAATCGCGGTTGACAAAAAAATGCCTGTAGGGTATGCTTAAACTCGATTGTAAAAAAATACGATATAACACTTCCGCGCAGCCGGGGAGATAGCGGCGCCCTGTACCTGCAATCCGCTACAGCAGGGGTGATGATTTGCCTAGGGGATATTTTGTAGGGCTGCCCTTTATAAGTGGTGTTGACGTTTGGGTCTTATGCAACAGAATCCTGTGAACCGTGTCAGGTCAGGAATGAAGCAGCACTAAGCAGATCGTTTTGTGTGACATGAGGAAGCCTAGACCGAGCTAACTGTAAAGGTAACGCTTATGGGATATTCACAAAGCAAATCGCGCGGATTAATAATAAAAGAAGCTGAAACTTTTAATTTAGAAGTTTCAGCTTCTTTTTATCTGAAATTGAATTTAGAATTTTTGACTTTAATAAAGTGATAATTTGAGACAATGTGATTTATATAAAATATACATTTATATAAAATAGTTTAAAAATATTACAGAATAATTTTTCTGTAAGTATGGATTAGGTTATGTCTTAGGTGGACAGTTAAAGTCCGGACTTAAAAATTGTATTGCTGCATGTAAGTCAAACAATGACGCAAAAAAAGTTATGTTAAAAATGGTAGTGGACGGCAAGGTGAATAACAAATTTGGATTTGCCCACACACAGCTGGGATATATTGCATGGCTTGATGTAATGTATTAATTTATAATTGAAATATTTTATAGAAAGAAAAGTTTTCCAACATCTTGTATGGAAAACTTTTTTAGTTTATAATAGTATCCAAAGGTGCAAATGGGTGTACTATGCCCAAAAATATTACAGTAAAGGAGAAAACATGTCTTACACAGCATTGTATAGAAAATTCAGACCAACATCTTTTGATGAAGTAAAGGGTCAGGATCATATTGTGCAAACTTTAAAAAATCAGATAAATGCAAACAGAATAGGACATGCTTACTTATTTTGTGGAACAAGAGGAACAGGTAAAACCAGTGTGGCAAAGATTTTTGCAAAAGCCGTAAACTGCGAACATCCTGTTGATGGTAGTCCCTGCAATGAATGTGATGTATGTAAGGGGATTAATTCAGGCAGTTCCATGAATGTAATAGAAATTGATGCTGCCTCAAATAATGGTGTAGATAACATAAGACAAATCAGAGATGAAATACAGTATACTCCGTCAAGTGGAAAATATACTGTATATATTATTGACGAAGTTCACATGCTGTCAATTGGAGCTTTTAATGCTTTGCTTAAAACATTGGAAGAACCACCATCATATGTATTGTTTATATTGGCAACAACGGAACCACATAAGATCCCAATTACAATTTTATCAAGATGTCAAAGATATGATTTTAAAAGAATTTCCATTGATACTATTGTAAACAGACTTGTGGAACTTATGGAAAAAGAAAATATTGAAGTTGAAGAAAAGGCACTTCGATATGTGGCAAAAGCTGCAGATGGTTCCATGCGTGATGCACTTAGTCTTTTGGACCAGTGCATAGCCTTTTATTTAGGACAGAAGTTAACATACGAGAATGTTCTAGAGGTTTTAGGAGCTGTTGATAACGAGATTTTCAGCAGACTTACAAGACAAATCATTAACGGTGATGTTGTTTCATGTATTAATTTATTAGATGAAATAATTATGCAGGGACGTGAACTAGGACAGTTTGTTAATGATTTTATTTGGTATTTACGAAATTTGATGCTTATTAAAACATCTGATGAAGCAAGTGAAATTATAGATGCTTCCCAGGAGAGAATACAGTCTCTTAAAGAAGAAGCGGATATGGTGGATACAGATGTAATTATGAGATATATTAGAATTTTTTCTGAATTGGCAGGACAAATCAAATATTCATCACAGAAACGTGTGTTAATAGAAATTGCATTTATTAAATTAACTAAACCTGCCATGGAGAGAGACATAAGTTCATTAAATAACAGAATTGCTTTAATGGAGAAGAAAATAGAAAATGGTGATTTTGTTTCAAAGCAAGTGGCATCTGAACCTACTGTTCAGGCACAGGAGAAGCCAAAGGAAAAGAAGGTATTTGATAAACCGGTTCCGGCTGACATACAGGCAGTTGTGGATAATTGGGGAAGAATCAAGAGACACATTTCTAATCCATATAAGATTTATTTAAATGATGCAAGATTTAGCGTCAAAGGTGAAGACACCTTGCTAATTGTATTTAACGCAGGTTCAATTGGTTATGAAGGTTGTAATAAACCTGAGGTAATAGAGATGCTTACTAATGTGATTAGTGAAGAAATACAAAAACAGGTAAGAATTGAAATGACTATATTAGAAAATAATCAGAGTTTTGGTGATTATTTTATGGAAGTAGTCTCAAAAATAAAAATGGAAGTTGAAGAGGAGGATTTCTAAATGGCAAGAAGAGGAGGATTTCCGGGAGGCATGCCTGGAAACATGAATAATATAATGAAGCAGGCACAGAAGATGCAAAAGCAGATGGAAGAAGCACAGGCTCAGCTTGAAGAGTCAAGCTACACTGCAACATCAGGTGGCGGTGCCGTTGAAGTTACAATATCAGGTAAGAAAGAAATTACAAGTATTAAATTTGATCCGGAAGTAGTTGATCCAGATGATATTGAAATGCTTGAAGATTTAACAATGGCAGCAGTTAATGAAGCTATTAGAAAAATCGAAGAAGTATCAGCACAGAAAATGTCTAAAATTACCGGTGGAATGGGTGGTCTATTCTAATGGATTACTACAGTGGTTACATTACAAAGTTAATAGAAGAGCTTTCAGCATTGCCGGGAGTTGGTCCCAAAACAGCAGGAAGGCTTGCATTCCACATATTAGACATGCCTAGCGAACAGGTACATGATTTGGCGTCTGCAATTGTAGAGGCAAAGAATAATGTAAAATATTGTAAAATCTGTTGTACCCTTACAGATCAGGAAGTATGTCCAATCTGTAGCAGTAATCAAAGAGACCACAAGACAATTATGGTGGTTGAAACAACAAAGGATATGGCAGCCTATGAAAAAATAGGAGAATACAAAGGTGTATACCATGTTTTACATGGAGCAATTAATCCAATGGCCGGCATTGGGCAAAATGATATTAAATTAAAAGAATTATTTCAACGACTAAAAGATGATGTTGATGAAGTAATTATAGCTACAAATTCCAGCGTAGAGGGTGAGGCTACGGCAATGTATATTAGCAAGGTGGTTAAACCTTTGGGAATTAAAGTTACAAGAATAGCCAGTGGCGTTCCCGTTGGAGGAGATTTAGAGTGCATTGACAATGTTACATTGCTAAGGGCATTAGAAGGACGTGTAACAGTTTAACAAGTCAAAACAAAGAGGTATTCAAATGGATAGAAATGAACAGATACAAAAAATGGATGAGCTAAGGGATGCAATGAAACGCAGGGATTTTGACAGAGCAGTTGACATTGCAGATTCTTTAGATTTAAAGAGAATAAAAGACAATAATATTTTAAGTTTAGTTGCAGATGCCTATGAGGTGACACATAATTTTGAAGAGGCAAAAGAAGCTTTAACAATTGCTTATGAAAATACAAATGCAGGTAGACTTATTGCATACAAGCTATGTTTAATTTCTGTTAAAACAAAAGACTTTGCTGCAGCAAGAAGCTATTATGAAGACTTTATTGAAATGGCACCAAGAGATACTGCAAGATATATTCTAAGATATAGAATGGCAAAGGCTCAGGGAAAACCTATTGAAGAGTTAATTAATATTTTGGAAGAATATGTAAATCTTGACATGGAAGAAAAATGGGCTTACGAGTTGGCAAAACTTTATTACAAAGCCGGCAAAAAGGACAAATGCCTTGATATATGCGATGAGATTAATTTATGGTTCTCCGAAGGAAAATATGTAAAGAAAGCCTCTGACTTAAAAGAAAAAATCAATAATCCAAAGGCTGCAAAGATAAAAAAAGAAAAAGAAAAAAAGGCTAAAACACTGGCGGAAAACAGTGGGGATGAAATTATAGAAATTACTGATATTTCAGAAGATGGAGTGAAGGCTAAAATTGTTGATGCTCCAAAAATGACTGAAGAACCAACTATTGCTGAAATAGTAAGTAATGAAAATGGTCAGACAAAAGAAGAAGTGAAGCCTGAACCTGAAAAAACTTCAGAGACTGTGGATGAAATCCAGTTCTTAGATGAAGACGGAAATGTTGAAGAAAAGAAAATTATTTCTAAAGCAGAAGAAAAATCACATAAGAAACAGAAAAGAACTTTTAGACCTTTTGAAATTAATCCTGATATGATACAGAAAGACACAGCTTCTGTAATCAAACCGGAAAAAGAAGAGGAGAGTGTTCCAGAAGAAGTTGAACCAAAGCAGGCTGAAAATGAAGAGAAGAATATAGAAGAATTTATTAATTTGAATTCAAGTGAAGATGATGATATGGAAGAAATTATTCTTTCTGATGAACCTGAAACAGTCGATTCAGTAACATCACAGAATGACAAGGTACCTGAAATTGTTGACGAAGCTCAGCAGGAAACAAAAACTAATGATGATCAGGTTGAAGTTACAAACAGTGACAATACTGAAACAGTTAAGGGAACAATTGAAAATGGCGAATTTGAACCGGATTTACATGACGGTGACATTACAGTTGGTCAGTTGCTAAACGATGAAGAACAGCCTAGGTCACAGGCAGATGAGAAAGTTTCAGAACAGGTTGAACCGGAAGAATCAAGAACTGAAAAATTAACAGGCATTAATGATGTAAGTGATATTTTAAGACAGCTTCAGGAAAGAGGAATTCTTAAACCTGAAACTGTAAAAGAAGCAGTTGACATTATTAATGAGGCAGCAGAAGTTAGTGACAGCAATTCTAAAGCAAAGCAAGAAGACAGCATACTTCCAATTGATGAAAGTGTTATTGAAGAGTCTGATGATGAACTGGTTTCTAAAGAAGAATTAAATGAAACAGAAGAAAAAGTTGATGGCACTGAAATTGATGATGCAATTAAGGTAGAAGAAAGTGTTCATGATAACATAGAAATTGATGAAAGCGATATTGTTTTAGAAGAAGATTTAGAAGAAAACAAAAACGCTCAGTCAACTGAGAATATCGTTCCTGACGATTTGGGGAGCACACGTATATTTGGAAAAATTCAGATTCCTTCAAGTGAAGAAGAACAACCAAATGTAAGCAGAGTTGTAAAACCACAGGTAGAGGAACAAATTGAAGAAGGACTACATGAGGAAACAGGTGAAGTTCCGGCACTTGATTTAGGCTACAAAACACCAACAAGAGATGAAAGCAATGACTTAGGACAGAAGAAGATGTACAAAAATATTGCTGCTAACTCTGATATGGGATATAAGACTGATAAACTACCAACCCGCGATGAATTGCAAAAAGCAATAAAAGAAGCAGAGGAAGTTGTATCAAATAATCAGGAAGACTCAGATGTAAGAGTTAAAGAAAACCCAACATCTAAAGTTGAAATATTAGCAGGTGCTGGTATTGTTCCGGAAGGTGAATTTGAAGTTGAGTCTAAAGAGCAAAAGCAGGCTCAAGGCAAACAAAAGTTTGACACACCGGTAGGCGAAGATAGGATTATAGATACTCCTAAAACACAGGTGGTTGAAAAGAAAACATCAGTTGGGGCAGAAGCAAAAGCAGAGTCTGTTGAATCGGAAGAGAAAGCAACTACTGCTGAGGCAGAAGAAAAAGCAGATAACAAAAGCATTAACACTGAAACGAGAACAGAAGAAAAAGCTGATAATATAGAAGCAAAGATAGAAGAGACCGTTGAAGTAGAAAAAGAGGCGGATGAAGCTGCAGAAACAGAAGCAAATGTGGAAGAACCAGCTACAGCTACTGAAGCAAAAACGGAAGAAAAAGTAGTTACTACAGCAGAGGCAGAACCGGAAGAAGCAACAGAAAATAAAAAGACAGAAAAGAAAGAAGACCAGACAATGGATAATAATATTGTTCGCGAGAATGTTTTATCAGAAGCTGAACTTACAGAATTTAAAAACTACTTGAATGTTGAAGGATTTGAAATTAACATAAGAGAAGTTTTACAGGAATTGATTGTTAATTATTCTCCAAATGGTAAGTCAGAACATGGAAATGTAATTATAATGGGGAATGAAAAAACAGGAAAGACAACATTAGCCATTGAATTAATTAAACTTGTAAACAGAAAACGTGGTAGAAGAAACAGAAAACTTGCAAAAGTTGATGCACGAGTGCTTAATAGAAAAGGCTTTAAATATGTATTAGGCAAGTTAGTAGGCAGTGACTTAATTATCGAAAATGCAGACCAACTTGGAAAAATGACTGTTATTAGCCTGTTAGATGGATGTGGAATGTTTACAGATGACATGCTTATTATTCTTGAAGGAAATGAAGATGGCATGGAAGAGTTACTTAAGGAGAATCCAAAACTTGAAACTACATTTAATCACATTGTTAGAATCAAGGAATACAACATTGAGGAATGGGTAGAATATGGAAAGCGTTATGCATTGAACAAAGGATACGAAATGGACGAACTTGCCAACTTGGCATTTTATAAGGCAATAGATGATTATTTTGGAGCAAATAAGGGAATTTCACAGGACAATGTTGAAGAAATAATCGACAATGCCATTGCGCATACCAAGAAGTTGGGAAGAAAGTTCAAAGGTATATTTGGTTCAAAGTCAAAAAATGACGGACTTAATTTATTACAGGAATCAGATTTTGAAATTTAGTATAATTCAGACATATAAAATTTTCATATTTAAGAAAGGAAGTAACAATGGAAAATTTACAGCTTGCAAAAATTGCAAATGAAGTGAGAAAGAATGTTGTGACAGCATTACACAGTGCAAAGTCAGGACATCCAGGTGGATCATTATCAGCAGCAGACATGCTTACATTTCTTTATTTTGAAGAAATGAATGGTCTTGATCCAAAAAATCCAAACAAACTGGATAGAGACAGATTTGTTTTATCAAAAGGACATGCAGCACCGGGATTATATGGTGTATTAGCAGAAAAAGGATTTATTCCAAAGGAAGATTTAACAACTTTAAGAAAGATTGACTCATATTTGCAGGGACATCCTGATATGAAGCACACACCTGGAGTTGATATGTCAGCAGGTTCTCTTGGACAGGGAATTTCAGCAGCAGTAGGTATGGCACTTGCCGGAAAGATGGATAACAGTGACTATCGTGTTTATGCAATGCTAGGTGATGGAGAAATCGAAGAAGGACAGGTTTGGGAAGCAGCAATGTTTGCAGGTCACAGAAAATTAGATAACATGGTATTTATTGTGGATAACAATAATTTGCAGATTGATGGAACAGTTGAGGATGTATGCTCACCTTATCCGATTGATGAAAAATTTAAGGCATTCAATTTCCATGTAGTTACAATTAACGGACATGACTTTGACCAAATCAGAAGGGCTTTAAATGAAGCAAAAGAAACAAAGGGTATGCCAACAGCAATCGTTATGAATACTGTAAAAGGAAAAGGTGTATCTTTTATGGAAAATAAAGTAAATTGGCATGGTGCAGCTCCTAATGATGAGCAGTACAAAGTGGCAATGGAAGATTTAAAGAAAGTAGGTGAAGCATTATGTCAGAAGTAAAGAAAATCGCAACAAGAGAAAGCTATGGTAATGCTTTAGTAGAACTTGCCAAAGAGCATGATGATATTGTAGTTCTTGATGCTGACTTAGCGGAAGCTACAAAAACAAGTATTTTCAAAAAAGCTTATCCTGAAAGACACATTGACTGTGGTATTGCAGAAGCAAATATGATGGGTATTGCAGCAGGTTTATCAACTTGCGGAAAAGTACCATTTGCAAGTACATTTGCAATGTTTGCAGCAGGAAGAGCATATGAGCAGGTAAGAAACTCAATTGGTTATACACACTTAAATGTGAAAATTGGAGCTACACATGCAGGTATTTCTGTAGGAGAAGATGGAGCTACACATCAGTGCAACGAAGATATTGCACTTATGAGAACAATTCCAGGCATGACAGTAATTTGTCCATGTGATGATATTGAAACAAAGGCGGCTGTAAAAGCGGCTTATGAAATGGATGGCCCTGTATATTTAAGACTTGGAAGATTAGCAGCACCTGTTATTAACAAGGAAGACTACAAGTTTGAAATTGGAAAAGGTGTAAAAATGAGAGAAGGTAGCGATGTAACTATTGTTGCCACAGGTCTTATGGTTGGCTATGCATTAGAGGCAGCAGAAAAACTTGCAGCAGATGGAATCAATGCAGAAGTAATCAACATTCATACAATCAAACCTTTAGATGAAGATATTATTGTTGAATCAGCTAAGAAAACAGGAAAAGTAGTTACAGTTGAAGAACATTCTGTAATTGGTGGACTTGGAAGCGCTGTATGTGATGCATTAAGCAGTAAATTACCTACAAAAGTAACAAAATTAGGTGTACAGGATGTTTTCGGACATTCAGGTCCTGCAGTAGAATTACTTAAAGAATTTAAGCTAGATGGAGAAGGAATTTACCAGCAGGTAAAGGAAACTTTAGCATAATTTCAAATAGAGCATAGTTATAAAAAGATTCTTATGAAGAAATAGGAAATATAATTCCCAAACTTAAAGTTAGAAAGAACTAAACTAATAAAATAAAACAAATGGTTAAATACTTAAAACAATGTCTTAATAATTTTAGTTAAGACAGGTTTACTGTTGCAAAACAAAAAACAGATGTTATAATAGCCATTGTTAAACGAAATGCAAGGGAGCAGACGTAAAGGTCTAGCTCCCTTTTTCTTTTGTTTTTAGGAGAATAAAAGAATTTCGTAAGAAGGAAAACATACCCCTTTAAAATGTTTCCCCACAAGAGAAATCTTGTGATGAACATTTGAAAAAAGTCAATTCAAATGTTTAAGAGAAAAAATATGACTGAAAGAATGGAGGAAAAAATTATGGACGCAAAAGAAATTATTCAGGCAGCTACAGACAGTAGTTTTGCAATCTGGTTCTTAATTGGTGCTGGTTTAGTATTCTTTATGCAGGCAGGATTTGCAATGGTTGAAACAGGATTTACCAGAGCAAAGAACGCTGGTAACATTATTATGAAGAACCTTATGGACTTTTGTATTGGTACTATTATGTACATTGTATTAGGATTTGGACTTATGATGTCAGAGGATTATGTAATGGGTGTTATTGGTATTCCAAATCTTGATATTTTCACAAACTACAGTAACTTCAACTGGTCACAGTTTGTATTCCAGTTAGTGTTCTGTGCAACAGCAGCAACAATTGTTTCAGGAGCTATGGCTGAAAGAACAAAGTTCAGTGCCTACTGTATTTATTCAGGAGCAATCAGTTTAATAGTATATCCTATTGAAGCAGGTTGGGTTTGGAACCTTGGTGGACATGGTTGGTTACAGCAGTTAAATTTCGTAGATTTCGCCGGTTCAGCAGTAATTCACTCAGTTGGTGGTATGGCAGCTTTAGTTGGTGCAATTATTGTAGGTCCTCGTATTGGTAAATATACAAAGAGATCAAATGGAAAAATCAGATCAAATGCTATTGCCGGTCATTCAATTACACTTGGTGCTTTAGGATGTTTCATTCTTTGGTTTGGCTGGTACGGATTCAACGGTGCAGCAGCAACAAATGTTGACAGTTTAGCTTCAATCTTTATGAATACAACAATTGCTCCTGCAACAGCAACAGTAGTATGTATGATTTTTACATGGATTAAAGATGGTAAGCCTGATGTAGGCATGTGCTTAAATGCTTCACTGGCAGGTTTAGTAGCAATTACAGCAGGTTGTGCTTCAGTAGATACAATTGGCGCATTAATCATTGGTGCTGTAGCAGGTATTTTAGTAGATGTAGTTGTAGAAGTTTTAGACAAGAAATTCCACATTGATGATCCTGTTGGTGCAGTTGGTGTTCACTTGGCAAATGGTGTTTGGGGAACAATCGCAGTTGGTTTATTTGCAACAGGAAAAGGTGATACAGTACAGGCATTTGCAGATGGTTCAGCATACGCAGGTTTATTCTACGGTGGTGGAGCAAAATTATTAGGAATTCAGATTTTAGGTATTGTGGCAATTGATGTATATGCAGCGATTATGATGACAATCGTATTCCAGTTAATTAAACATACAATTGGACTTAGAACAACAGCAGAAGAAGAAATTATTGGTATGGATATTTCAGAACATGGTCTTGCATCAGCATACGCAGACTTCCTTCCAGCAGCACCATCATATGCAGGTGAAAGTGAAGGGGCAGTTGATTTATCAGATGTTAAACCTACACCACTTACATTAGGTGATAAGTCAGAAGGCAGATATACTAAGATTTCTATTATATGTCCTGAAGAACGATTTGGAGTTCTTAGAGACACAATGAATGCCATTGGAGTAATGGGTATGACAGTATCTCAGGTAATGGGTTGTGGAGCTGAAAAAGGTAAGACAGGTAGATATAGAGGTGTGTCAACAACAATGAACCTTTATAAGAAAGTTCAGGTTGATATAGTTGTATCAACGGTTGATCCGGGACTTGTAGTTGCAGCAGCAAGAAAAGCTCTTAATACAGAACACTATGGCGATGGTAAGATTTTCGTTACAAGTGTCGAAGATGTAATGAGAGTTCGTACAGGTGATACAGGATATGATGCATTGAAATATGATGAAAAATAATTAACAGTAATTAACAATTATTTATTAAAAAGATATTTTAGAACTCTGTTCTTAAATATATATTTTACTTAATCTCATTAAAGGGCCGGTACTTAAGTACCGGCTCATTTTTTTGGGGCAATGAGAAATTTGGAAAGAATTTCTCATTGTCCAAAAAACGTTCCACTAGGGATGCACACTAGTGCGAAAAGAAAATAGTTACGGACGGGTACCCATTGGGTGTGAAAGAATGTCATAAGTAACAGGCTTTCAAAAATAGAAAATTCTTTCAGAAGATTCATTGCATAAAAAAAATAAAACTATAGTAAATAGATAAAAAACGCATAAAAACGTTACAGTATATGTGCAAAATGCACAAAAAGATAAGCTTTTATTGTATAAAAGGTCGAAATGTGTTCTATTTGTGAAAATATTATTGAAAACGTTTCCGAAAAGTGTTACTATCAGTTCATAGGAAACGTTTCCAAAGAAAGTGAGTACCACACTTGAAATGGAAATATCGGATAACCTAAGTTATTTTTTTAGAAAAGGAGACAAAGATATGCGTAAGAAATTATTAAGTGTAGCATTGTGTGCAACAATGGTAGCAGGATTATTAGCAGGATGTGGAAGCAGTTCTAAGAGCGATAAATCAAGCTCAGAAAAAGGATCAGTTTATTGGTTAAACTTTAAACCGGAAGCTGATGAGGCTTTACAGAGTATAGCCAAGACATATCAGAAGGAAAAAGGAGTTAAGGTAAAGGTTGTTACAGCAGCTTCAGGAAACTATAACTCAACATTAACTTCTGAAATGGGAAAATCAGCAGCACCTACATTATTTGTAGTTGGTAACCAGGCAGCAGTTAAGACTTGGGATGATTATTGCTTAGATCTTAAGGGTACAGATATTTACAAGGAATTAAGTACAGATTCATTTAACTTGAAAGATGACAAAGGCAAAGTTGCATCAATCGGTTATTGCTATGAAAGTTATGGATTAATTGTAAATAAGAAATTACTTAAGAAGGCAGGATATGAAGTTTCAGACATTAAGAACTTTGATACATTAAAGTCAGTTGCTGAAGATATTCATAAGAGAGCTGACAAACTTGGATTTGATGCATTTACATCATCAGGAATGGATGATGCATCATCATGGAGATTTACAGGACACTTAGCAAATATGCCATTATTCTATGAAGGAAGAGATGATGGATGGAAAGAAGCTCCTGCAACAATTAAAGGAACATATTTAGATAACTTCAAAAAAACATGGGATTTATACATTAACAACAGCAAATACGATAAGAACACTTTAGCAACAGGTGGTTATGATGCAGAAGCAGAATTCAAGAATGGTGAAGCAGTATTCTACCAGAATGGTACATGGGAATATGATGCTTTAAAAAAATCAATTTCAGATGATGATATGCAGATGATTCCAATTTACTGTGGAGTTGATGGTGAAGAAAAAGCAGGCCTTTGCTCAGGAACAGAAAACTGCTGGGCAGTTAATGCAAAAGCTTCAAAAGCTGATCAGAAGGCAACACTTGATTTTATGAAATGGTTAGTAACTTCAGATGAAGGTACAAAAGTTATGGCTGAACAGTTTGGCGCTATTCCATATAAGAAAGCAGCAGACAGTGGAAATGTATTCTTAAAGAATGCAAACGACTTATTTGATGCAGGAAATTACAATGTTGACTGGACATTTAACTACACACCAAATGTAGATGAATGGAGAGCAAGCCTTGTAGCAGCAATGAACAAATATGATGCAGGCGGTTCATGGGATGATGTTAAAACAGCATTTGTAGAAGGCTGGGCTACACAATATAAGGCAGCTAACAAATAAATTAGCCAATAAATAAATTATGTAACAATGAATTATAATTATTGATTGGACAATAATTATTAACTAAATAATAGTTATTAATTTCTATAGAAAATAAATATAGAAACTTGATATTTAGGGGGCGGGCATAGCCCGCCCCTTCTTATTAGAAATAAGGAGGAGATTGCTGTGAAAGGAAAAAAGAAAAAACATAACAGTGGAACATCTGTAAATTCTAAACTTCTTCGCAGACCTATTCAAAGATGCTTTCTTCTATTCTTAGCACCTACTTTTGGAGCTTTTTGTATTGGATTTATTTATCCATTTTTAAGAGGAATTTATTTATCTTTTTGTGAGTTTGTTACAATCGGAGATGCTTCTTTTGTAGGTTTTAGAAATTACATGGATGCATTTAGCGATGCGTCATTTATACATGCATTTTGGTATACAGCATTGTATGCAATAGTATCACTATTTTTGATAAATATACTGGCATTTGCAATAGCATATTTATTAACGTTAGGTATAAAAGGTGCAAACTTATTTAGAACAGCATTTTTCATGCCAAACTTAATTGGTGGTATTGTTCTTGGATATATTTGGAGTATGATTTTCAATGGTGTATTAGGAAAAATGAACACTTCAATATTAATGGAAACGAGATATGGTTTTTGGGGCTTAATCATATTAATGTGCTGGCAGCAGGTTGGATATATGATGATTATCTATATTGCAGGGTTACAGGCAGTTCCCGGAGAATTAATTGAAGCAGCAAAAATCGATGGAGCAAGCAAATGGCAGACATTAACAAGAGTAACAATTCCAAATATTATGCCATCTATTACAATTTGTTTGTTCTTAACAATAACTAATGGATTTAAACTTTTCGACCAAAACTTAGCATTAACAAATGGTCAGCCATTTGAACAGTTAAAGGATGGTTCAGTTATAAAGACAACAGAAATGTTGGCGCTTAATATTTACAACACATTTTATGGACAGTCACTTACAGGTAAGGGAGTGGCACAGGCGAAAGCCGTTATATTCTTTATTTTAGTTGCAGGAATATCAATTATTCAGCTTAAGGCAACTAGATCAAAGGAGGTGCAGCAATAATGAACAATAAAGAAACAAATAGAAATTTAAAAGATACAAAATTAGTTGCTGCCACAAAGAAGAAAAAATTAAAAGAGAACAATGAAATTCCATTGAAACATGGAAAGCTTTTAACAATAATATTATCAATTGTAACATTAATTTATGTCAGTCCGATATTTGTTGTTTTAATGAACTCTTTTAAAGCAAATACCTTTGTTAAAACAGATACATTTGCATGGCCTATAGGAAAAGCTTTAGTAGGTTGGGCTAATTACATCAAAGGTTTTACATTTGGAAATTATCCGTTTTTTAAATCAGTATTATACAGTTTTGTAATTACAGTTTTATCAACGGCTTTAATATTAGTTTGTACATCAATGGCAGCATGGTATATTGCCAGAGTTGATAGTATAGTTTGTAAGATTGTTTACTATCTGTTTGTATTCTCAATGGTAGTGCCATTCCAGATGGTAATGTTCACATTGTCAAATACAGCAGATTCATTGGGACTTAACACACCTTGGACAATCCCGGTTATATATTTGGGATTTGGAGCCGGTATGGCGGTGTTTATGTTTACGGGATTCATCAAAGGTTTGCCACTTGAAATCGAGGAGGCAGCAGCAATTGATGGTTGCGGACCTATCAGAACATTTTTCATCGTTATTGTACCAATGTTAAAACCAACATTAATTTCAGTAGGTATTCTTGAGATTATGTGGATATGGAACGATTATCTTCTTCCATATTTAGTTCTTGACTTAGATCGATACAGAACTATTCCAATTCATATTCAATACTTACAGGGAAGTTACGGTTCAGTAGATTTAGGTGCAATAATGGCACTTATTATATTAAGTATTATACCTGTTATATTATTCTATCTCACATGTCAGAAGCATATTATAAAAGGTGTAGCTGCAGGAGCAGTAAAGGGTTAAAGGTTATTTAAGGAGGAACTATGAGGGCTAGTGGAATTTTATTACCAATTTCAAGTTTGCCTGGAAAGTATGGTATAGGAAGCTTTTCAAAAGAAGCATATGAATTTGTGGATTTTCTAAAAGAAGCCCACCAGAAATACTGGCAGATATTGCCTATAGGACCTACAAGCTACGGAGATTCACCTTATCAGTCTTTTTCAACATACGCAGGAAATCCTTATTTTATTAGTTTAGAAGACTTAATAGAGCAGGGACTTCTAACAGAAAAAGAATGTGATAAAGTGGATTTCGGTAGCAAAACAGATAAAGTAGATTATGAGAAATTGTATAATGGCAGATTTGAACTTTTAAAAACTGCTTATGAAAAAAGTGATATAAGCGAACGTGAAGAGTTTAAAAGATTTAAAGCTGAAAACGCTTATTGGTTAAAAGATTATGCAATGTTCATGGCTATTAAGGAAAGGTTTAATGGGCAGAGTTTTGACCATTGGGCAGAGGACATAAAACTCAGATGGGAATATTCCATGGAATATTACGAAAGTGAATTAGCTGATGAAATTACTTTTTATGAGTTTATTCAATATGAGTTTTACAGACAATGGTACAAACTGAAAAAATATGCAAACGATAATGGAATAAAAATTATTGGTGATATTCCAATATACGTTGCATATGATAGTGCTGATGTGTGGGCACATCCTGAATTATTCCAAATAGATGATGAGAGAAATCCAATTGCAGTTGCAGGATGTCCACCGGATGGATTTTCAGCAACAGGACAGCTTTGGGGAAATCCATTATACAAATGGGATTATCACAAATACACTAATTATGACTGGTGGATAAAGAGAATAGAGAGAAGTGTGAAATTATATGATGTTGTAAGAATTGATCACTTTAGAGGTTTTGATGAATACTATTCAATACCGGCAAAGGACAAAGATGCTACAGGCGGGCATTGGGAAAAAGGTCCGGGTATAGATTTGTTCAATGGAATTAAATATTGTTTGGGAGATATTAATATTATTGCTGAGGATTTAGGTTATATAACTGACACAGTAAGACAGTTAGTTAAAGACTCAGGTTTCCCTAATATGAAGGTATTAGAATTTGCTTTTGATAGTAGGGACTCATCAGGACCAAGAGATTATTTGCCATATAATTATGATAAGAATTGTGTAGTTTATACAGGCACCCACGATAATGAAACATTAAAGGGTTGGCTTGATGACATTGAACCTGAAGAAGTACAAATGATAGAAGAATACATAGGAAGAAAAGTTGAAACAAAAACACAGTTAGTGGATGAGATTATAAGAATGGCTCAGGCTTCAACTGCAAATACTTGCATAATTCCTATGCAGGACTATTTACATTTAGACAATAAGTCGAGGATGAATACACCATCTACCTTAGGAGACAATTGGAGATGGCGTTTGAAATCTACACAATTAACAAAAAGGTTAAACAACAAAATTAAAAAGTTGACTGTTCTTTATGGCAGAGAATAACAGAATACAGATAATAATTTCTTAAAAGAGCTGCGAAGGGACAACTTTCGCAGCTTTTTGCATAAAGTACAGCTATGTGGTAAAATGCTAAATTGTGGAAGAAATGAAACTTATTAATTTATGCTAAATGAAAGGGGAAAGACATGGCAAATCTTACTATCAAAGACATAGCAAGAATATGTGGGGTTGGAATTAGCACTGTTTCCCGAGCAATTAATGATGACCCGGGAATTAATCAAAATACAAGAAAAAGAATACTAAAAGTAATTAAAGAATATAATTATGTTCCAAATAACAGTGCGAGAAATCTAAAAATGACAGAGTCAAATACAATAGCATTGTTAATAAAAGGAATTGACAATCAGTTCTTTCAAGGAATGCTTAAGATATTTGAAGAAGAATTGAAGAAGTTAGAATATACATTTTTAATTCATGCGCTTGGAGAAGACCAGGATGATGTAAGTGTAGCTATACAGCTTGCTAAAGAAAAAAGATTAAAAGGCCTTATTTTTCTTGGGGGCCAGATGGATTCTCTAGACAACAGACTGGAAGAAATCGGTGTACCTTATGTTTTGTGTACAGTTGCAGTTAATATGATGGCACCAAAAAGAAATTGTTCATCTGTATCAATTGATGACGAAAAGGAAAGCTATAGAGCAGTTGATTATTTATGTAAAAAAGGCCATAAGAAAATCGCAATGATTTCAGGCAGACGCACTGATCAGGCAGTTGGTGGTCTTCGTTTAAGAGGCTATAAGAGAGCTTTGGAAGACAACGGTATTGAAATAAAAGATGAGTTAATAAGATATATGAAGGATGATATACCGGAATATTCAGTAGCAAATGGTTATGAAGTAACTAAAGAATTGCTTAAATCTAATGTAGACTTCACAGCGCTATATGCAATTTCAGATTTAACAGCTTTTGGGGCGTACAAGGCAATTATGGAAGAAGGTAAAACAATTCCCGGGGATTATTCGGTTTTAGGATTTGACGGCCTTGATATGTCAAGATATTTTCAACCATCATTGTCAACAATGAAACAGCCTTGTGAACAAATGGTTAAGTCGTCAATAAAACTTTTAATGGATGCCATAAATGGAAACGATGAAAAGAAACAACTGATTTTTGAAGCTGAATTATTGGAAAAAGAATCAGTAAAAGAATTGTAAGGAGAAATATTTGTGTTTGGAATTGACAGCAAACTATATGAGTTTTTATCAAAAATAGCAGATTTAATAATAGTAAATCTGCTATTTATTATATGTTCGTTACCTATTGTTACTATAGGAGCGTCAACAACGGCTCTTTATGGAGTAACAAAAAAAATGGCAAGTAACAGTGAAGGCTACATATTTAGGTCATACTTTAAACTGTTTAAGGAAAATTTCAAACAATCAACAATAATGTGGATTATTTTATTGGTGCTTTCATTAATCCCAACAGCCGATTTATATATAATTAATTATATGCCAAAAGGTCTGCTACCTACAGTATTAAGAGGGTTTATGTTAGCAGCAGCTTTAGCAATACTTTTCGTATTTCTTTATGCCATGGCATTACAAAGCACTTTTGAAAACACAGTGAAAAATACATTGAAAAATGCCTTCTTAATGGGAATAGGTCATTTTCCATGGACGTTGTTAATTGTGGCCATTACATTACTCCCTATTATTCTACTAGTAACATTAGGAAGCGCAGCATCCTCTGTTATATATGTAATGTCATTTGTTGGATTTTCGGTACTTGCATATTTGAATTCTTTTATATTTAACAGAATATTTAAGAAATATATGTAAAGAATAAAAGGTTGTTACAGTTGAAGGTATATGTCCTGAATTTCAGATACATATCTTCAAAGTTAACAACCTTTTTGCTATTTGATAACCAAATACGTTTATGAAAAAATATAACTCTTTTAAAATAATAAATTACAAAATACTATAAATTACTGTACTGAATTATCTTGTATGTTTTCTCCAGGTTAAAGGATCACTACCACTTGCCGGTTTAGTAATATCCATTGAGTCATCTGTAGAAGCATAGCTTTGTCCCATAAATCCATCTGCAGAAACAGAATTATTATTAATTAAGTCTTCAACGGAAACAGTACCTTCTTTTGCAATTTCTTCAGCTGTTTTGGCATCTGTAATCTGGGTATCCTGATTAACTGATAAAGTATCAAGTGATGTTTTAAGCAATAAAGAAGCCTCATCTTCTGTAATTCCCATTGCATCAGCAAGTTCAGAAATTTCAGGCACACGACCAAGCTCTTTGCTAAGCTTGCTTGTTGTGTTGTCAAGCTGATTTAACTTGTCAGCAAGATGCTGTCCGATTCGATCAGAATTAATCTGACTGTTAATTACGTTGCGGATACCCTGTTCAATGCGTTTATCAATATAATTATTAAAATCACCACATTCCTTAGTGTATTCAGAAACGGCAACCATAAGTTCTAAGTTACCTTCCTGAATTAAGTCACCAAAAGTAACTCCCTTTCCACAATATTTTTTTGCAATATCTGCAACTTTCTTTAGTTTAGACTCTACAAGTGGAGTAGATGCAGATGCATCTCCGGCTATTAGTTTATTTACAAGCGCAGCCTGTTCTACATCTGATACAGTTTGAAGAGCGTCCATATCATCCATATACATTTTTATAAAATCAGTCTCTTCCTGTGACTGCCCATTTTCATCTTTTGCTATGTTTTCTGAGATGGCATTCATTCCATGACTGTCGTCAAAAATATTGTCGTCACTAGGAGTAAAGCCTTTAATTTCTATTTTATTAATTGATAGATAGTCGTATATAAGTTTGTACTGACTGTCATCGTCAATAAGACCATTAAAGAAAGATTTAACATCCTCCATAGTAATTAAATTATCGTGAGCTGTAGCATAAGAAACTAATTTTGCTAAAGCTTCATTAAACATTGTTTTTTTATCCATGTTTTTTATAACCTCGTCTTTAAAATATTACATCATACTTATGTAAATGATACATAAAAGCCTTGCAAAAATCAAGGATAATGGGTAACATTTAAGGTGTATGCCTTGAAGGCAAAAAAGGAGTAAATATGAAAGAATTAATTAATAAAATAAGAAAAAGCAGAATCTTTTCCCTTATATGTATTTTACTGTTTATAAGTATATGTTTTGGGATAGGGGCAGCGGCAGCATATATTAACCATGAATCAGATCCAACAGATGTGGCGTCTAATTATTTTAGAGCTTTCGTAGCCATGGATTATAACAAAATGTACAGTTACATAGACAAAGAAGATGCGTATGTGGAAAAAACATTATACACTAAGAAAATGGAAAATTTGAGAAAACAATATACCATTGATTCTTATGATATAAATAAGCCTGAAACAAAAGATGGGCAGAAGTCAGTAACAATTAAATGCAAAAACGACGAAACAGGAAAAACAAAAGATTTCGTAGTAAAAATAACATCCAAAAGAAAAGGTTTAAATATTGTACCTGACTTTTATGTAAACATAGATGATATTTTAACCAGCAATTTTCAGGTTACTTTACCGGCAGGTAATGAATTACAGTTAAATGGCATTACAATTACAAACAGCAATGCAAAAGTTTCAAAAAATTCAAGTGGCCAGGAAGTATATCTTTTTAATAAAACTTTAAAAGGAAACTACAAAGCTGTAGCTACAAATGCAAGTTACGCTATGGTAAAAACTTTGAATGTAAGTAAAGACGATACAAAACTTGATTTGTCAAAGATTCAACCTGTAGCTAATGATAATTACACTAAGATAATTAACAAAAATTGTGATAGTCTTGTAGACCAGTTCTACAAAGCTGTTAGAACAAAAGACAGTAAAAGAAAAGAACTGTTGAAGTTATTTAGCACAAAGAAAACAAAAAATAAAGTTTCATCATTTGTTGACCAATCAATGGAAATCACATATCCATCTGATGACAGAAACGTATCAAAGCTAAAAGTAATTGATATGAAAATTAATAAAAAGGACAGCAAGATCGTTTATAATAAGAAAAACAAAGAGTATACTTTAACTTACAAATATTCTTACAGCTATGTATCATCAACAGACACATCCCTTACAAGCAGTTACATATACAGCATATCAGGTAAATGTGACAGCCAATTAACTGTTGTTTACACAGCTGATAAAAATCAGGTAAAAATAAAGAATATTAAGTTAAAAAATAAGGATAAAAAGAGTCAATAAGATTTAATAAGATTAAGAAAATGAAGACACAACACAATAAATTTTATTAATGAATAAAGAAAACAATTAATAAATTTATTAAGGAATAAGGAAAAATAAAACAATCTAAGACTAAAAAGAGTCAATAAAGTTTAAGAAAAATAATAAATTTTTAGGGAGAAAAATATGGCAAAGGAAACTTGGAAACCGGGCAATATGTTATACCCACTTCCTGCTGTTTTGGTAACAGTGGCTGACAATAGTGGCAACGAAAATGTATTTACAGTAGCATGGACAGGAACTATATGTACTGATCCGGCAATGGTTTATATTTCAGTAAGACCATCAAGATATTCTTACGATATGATTAAGGAATCAGGTCAGTTTGTAATTAATCTTACAACAGAAAAACTGGCTAAGGCTACAGATTATTGTGGCGTGAAATCAGGTCGTGATGAAAACAAATTTGAAAAAATGAATTTGCAGACTGAAAAGGCTGAGTATGTTAAGGCACCACTTTTAACAGACAGCCCTGTAAATATTGAATGTGAAGTGACAGAAATTAAGCATTTAGGAACTCATGATATGTTTATTGCAAAAGTTCTTTGCGTTCATGCGGATAAAGAATATATGGATGAAAAAGGCAAGTTTGATTTGGCAAAAGCAAAGCCTATAGTTTATTCTCATGGTCAATATTACAGCACAGGCAAGAAACTTGGTAAATTTGGATTTGCAGTTAGAAAAACTCAAAAACCAAAAAGAAAGAAAAATAAGTAGACAGCAAATAAGTAGACAGAAAAGAAATAGACAGAAAAGAAATAGGCAACAAGGAAATATAGACAGTTTAATGAAAAATTATTAATAGGAGAATAGTGTTGAAGCATGATAAGATAATTTTTCATATAGATGTAAATTCAGCGTATTTAAGTTGGACAGTAGTTAAGATGTTAAAGAACGGTTATCCAAAAGACATCCGAAACATTCCCTGTATTATAGGTGGAGATAAGAAGAACCGTCATGGAATTGTTCTTGCAAAATCAATTTCAGCAAAAAAATACGGTATAGTTACAGGAGAACCTGTAGTAAATGCTTTGAAAAAATGCCCCGGTTTGGAAATTGTTCCACCGGAGCATGATTATTATTCTGAACAAAGTCATAAGTTAATGGAACTTTTGAAATCATTTACACCGGATATAGAGCAGGTAAGCGTTGATGAGTGCTATATGGATTATACAGGAATAAGAAACAAATTTTCTAACGAAATAGAAGCTGCATATACAATAAAAAACAAAGTAAAAGAACAATTTGGCTTTACTGTAAATGTAGGAATTTCAGATGTAAAAGTTTTGGCAAAAATGGCATCGGATTTTGAAAAGCCGGATAAGGTACACACTCTTTACAAAGAAGAAATCAAAGAGAAAATGTGGAAGCTTCCTGTGGAAGACTTATTTATGGCAGGAAAATCCAGCGTGAATGTGTTACATAAACTGGGAATTTTTACAATTGGTCAGTTGGCAAAAAGCCCTGTTACCATATTAGATGCTCATTTAAAAAGTCATGGCAGGGTACTGTGGGAATATGCTAACGGAATTGACGAAAGTGTAGTAAATACCAAAAGGGAAGATTTAAAAGGCGTAGGAAATTCCACAACCCTTCCAAAGGATTTAGACAATATTATTGAAATAAACAGAATTCTTCTAAGACTTTCAGAAAAAGTTTCAGGAAGGTTACGAGAGGGAAAACAAAAGGCAAAAACAGTTGCTGTTGAAATTAAATATAATGACTTTACAAAATGTTCAAAACAAATTACAGTAGATATTGCTACTGACTCCGGAACAGAAATATATAACATTTCAAAAAATCTGTTTAAAGGTTTGTGGAGTGGCAGACCGGTTAGGCTTTTAGGTGTGAGAACAGCTAATTTAATAGAAGAAGACGAGCCGGAACAACTGACTTTTATGGATATTGATTCATGGAACAAAGAAGAAAACAATATATCCAGAGAGAAAATGAAAAAATTGGACAAGGCATTAGATTTAATTAATGCAAAGTATGGAAGCGGTGCTGTCAAAAGGGCAAGCCTGCTTAATGAAAATAGGACAAAAAATAAATAGTATACTTAATGGAAAGGGACACAATTATGAATAAAGAAAACATTGTATTAATAGGAATGCCTGGAGTTGGAAAAAGTACAATAGGAGTAGTGCTTGCAAAGGTTTTAGGTTACAAATTCATAGATGCTGATTTAGTTATTCAAGAACAGACAGGCCGTTTGTTAAAGGATATTATTGCAGAAGAAGGAATTGATGAATTTATCAATATAGAAAACAAGGTTAATGCTTCAATTAACACAGAAAAATCAATTATTGCAACAGGCGGCAGTGTGGTTTATGGAAAAGAAGCAATGGAGCATTTGTCAGAAATAGGAACAGTTATTTATTTAAAACTTGATCTTGATTCACTTTCAAAAAGACTAGGAAGCTTGGAAAAAAGAGGGGTAGTTCTAAAGGACGGACAAACATTAGAAGATTTATTTAATGAAAGAACACCGTTATATGAAAAATATGCGGATATAATAATAAATGAGCATGGATATACAATACAACAGACAGTAAAACTAATTGAAGCAAAATTGGGGGTATAGAAATTAACAGATTTAAACTTTTTAACAGGCAGATGAAAATATTGTTTCTGCCGATTTTATGTGTTTTACTTATGATAGGAATCATTATTTTTGAACAAACTACAATGGAAATATATGCATACGGTTACGTTATTAATAGAAACACAAGAGAAAAAGATTTAAATGAAAAAAAGGTTAACCAGAAAATTTATAAAAAGAAAATAAAAAGCAAGTCCAACAAAACATCAAAAAAGAATTTAAAAGATAGCACAAATGACAAATTAAAGAAATCATCTGTGCTATTTTTTATAAAACCGGTTAAGGGTGGAATTACATCTTCGTATTTCGGAGACGTTGTTGACAGAAATGCCTGCCACAAAGGACACGACTGGGCAGTTCCCGTTGGGACAAAGGTGTATGGAGCAGAGGCTGGCATTGTAGAACTTGCATATTATAGTGAAAGCTATGGTTATAACGTGTTAATAAAGCATAAAGATAATATGGAAACCAGGTATGCACACATGAGTTCTTTGTGTGTCAAAAAAGGTGACATTGTAAACAAAGGAGAGTTAATAGGCTTTTCAGGAAATACAGGTGACAGCACAGGACCACATTTACATTTTGAAGTAATCAAAGAAGGAATAAAGGTCAATCCTTTGAAATATGTAGAGTAAAACAAAAATGAAACATAGCGCATAGTTTAAACTTAATTTAAGCATACTGTATAGGTAACATAATTTGCAAAAAAACATATATATAACAATATATATTATTTAATAGTGAAAATTGATAATAATTGGAAGAATTTGCCTTGAAATTGTGTTACTTATACAGTTTACAAAGTTGCACTTTATGTTATAATAGATGAAAGTGCGTAAAAATATATTTGTGTTAGTGCGCGCAAAAATAAAAAACGATAATTAACATTTTTTAGATATAGATTTTACATATAACCAGAGGTGCATAAATGGAAAAGTATGTTATTAAAGGCGGAGTTGCCTTAAAAGGTGAAGTAGAAATTAGTGGTGCAAAGAATGCAGCATTGGCCCTTATTGCTGCAGCAATTATGGCGGACGAGAACGTAACAATAGAAAACTTACCTGATGTAAGTGATATTAATCAATTAATAGATGCAATAGAAACAATAGGAGCTACTATTAACAGAGTAGACAGACATACAGTTATTATTAACGGAGCAACAATTACTTCTCACATTGTTGAAGAGGAACAAATGAGAAAAATTAGAGCTTCATATTATTTGCTTGGAGCTTTACTTGGTAAGTTCCACAAGGCAGAAGTGGCTCTACCGGGTGGCTGTGTAATTGGAGCACGTCCAATTGACCAGCATTTAAAAGGTTTTAGAGCTTTAGGCGCTGAAGTAATTCAGGACCATGGAATGCTTAATGCATTTTCAGAACAGCTTAAAGGAAATCACATTTTCTTTGATGTGTCATCAGTTGGAGCTACTATTAACGTAATGTTAGCAGCAGTAAAAGCAGAAGGTAGAACTGTTATTGAAAATGCTGCAAAAGAACCACATGTAGTAGACGTTGCCAATATGCTTAACAGCATGGGAGCTGATATTAGAGGTGCAGGAACTGATAAGATTAGAATTACAGGTGTTCCAAAATTACATGGAACAGTTTATTCAACTATTCCTGATCAGATTGAAGCAGGTACATTTATGTGTGCAGCAGCAGCTACAGGGGGAGAAGTTCTTGTAAAAAATGTAATTCCAAGACATTTGGAATGTATTACATCAAAGCTTATAGAAATGGGTTGTTCAGTAGAAGAATATGATGATGCCGTTAAGGTAAAAGCAGGTGAATTCATTAGATGTGCAAATATTAAGACATTACCATATCCGGGCTTTCCAACAGATATGCAGCCACAGATGGCGGCAGTCTTATCAATGGCAAACGGTGTAAGTACAGTTACAGAAAGTATTTTCGAAAACAGATTTAAATATATGTCAGAACTTGGAAGAATGGGTGCTGTAAATAAGGTTGAAGGAAATACAGCAATTATAACAGGGGTAGGCAGTTTAGAAGGAGCCAGTGTGGCAGCACCTGATTTAAGAGCAGGAGCAGCATTGGTTATTGCAGGATTAGCTGCAGAAGGATTTACAACAGTAACAGATATTGTATATATCAAGAGAGGCTATGAGAAATTTGACCAGAAATTAGCAGGACTTGGTGCAATTATTACTGAAGTGGACACGGATAAAGAAGAACAGAAATTTAAATTAAAAGTAGGATGAAATATTAAAAAGAATCAATAAAACTGATTAAATTTGTCACTACACAAAGAAAATGGCTTATGTTAATATATGTTCATCCTAAGAATTATAAAAGCAGTGAAGAGGAGTAGTAATTGTAGAGTGACCTTTAGAGAAGCATTGGTTGGTGCAAAATGCCAGGCACGAAACAACGAACTCGCCTTAGAGCTTCCCGCTGAAAACGTCAAGTAGGTTGGGACGGTTTTCCCCGTTATAGGAATTGGATGCATTAGCATCTTGAGAGCATGTAACACATGAAACAGAGTGGTACCGCGTATGTAAAGCTTACGTCTCTGTGCTGGAAAAGCACAGGGACGTTTTTATGTATTAGGAAATTCTTTAGGAAGTTCTAATACATAAAAAACGTTCCGCTAGGGATGCACATTCCCGCGAAAGGAAAATAGTTGCTGGAGCAACCGCGTTCAGTGCATAGAATGTCGCAAGCGACATTCTATCTTATTCCGTTTATTTAAACAGGTTTTACTTGAAAAAAAGTACCATAAAGTATAGGATATATATTGGTTTTTAGATATAAAGAAAGAAGAGGTTTTACTATGAATTACAAAAAGTATACAAGACAGTATTTTATGCCACCGGAAGTCACATATGACTGGGTAAAAAAAGAGTACATTGATAAGGCTCCAATTTGGTGTAGCGTAGATTTAAGAGATGGAAACCAGGCTTTAATTGAGCCAATGAGCTTAGATGAAAAATTAGAGTTTTTCCAGTTACTTGTAGACATTGGATTCAAAGAAATAGAAGTAGGTTTTCCTGCAGCATCAGAAACAGAATACAATTTTATGAGAGCTCTTATTGAAAGAGATATGATTCCTGATGATGTAACTGTTCAGGTTTTAACACAGGCAAGAGAACATATTATTAAGAAAACATTTGAAGCTGTAAAGGGAGCAAAACATGCAGTAATTCATCTCTACAATTCAACATCTGTTGCACAGCGTGAGCAGGTATTTAAGAAGAGTAAAGAAGAAATCAAAAAGATTGCTGTTGACGGAGCTGTTCTTTTAAAACAATTAGCAGACGAAGTAGATGGAAACTTTTCATTTGAATATAGTCCTGAAAGTTTCTCAGGCACAGAAATGGATTATGCATTAGATGTATGTAATGCAGTTCTTGATGTATGGGAACCAAAGGAAGACAACAAAGTTATCATCAACCTTCCGGCAACAGTTGAAAATGCAATGCCACATGTTTTTGCAACACAGATTGAATATATGCACAAGAATTTAAAATACAGAAATGCAGTTACAATTTCAGTTCACCCACATAACGACAGAGGATGTGGCGTAGCTACAGCAGAGCTTTCAATATTAGCAGGAGCTGACCGTATTGAAGGTACATTATTTGGAAACGGTGAAAGAACAGGTAATGTTGACATTATTACATTAGCAATGAATATGTTATCACATGGTGTGGATCCAAAGCTTGAATTTGGTAACATGCCTGAAATCGTAAAATTATATGAACGAGTAACAAGAATGAATGTTGGTCCACGTCAGCCTTATGCAGGTGATTTAGTATTTACAGCTTTCTCAGGTTCACATCAGGATGCTATTTCAAAAGGAATGGCTTGTAAGGCAAAGGATCCTGAAGGAAAGTGGAATGTACCATATCTTCCAATTGATCCTGTTGATGTGGGAAGAACATATGATTCTGATGTTATTAGAATTAATAGCCAGTCAGGTAAGGGTGGCGTAAGCTATATTTTAAAACAGAACTTCGGATTATCCATACCTGAAAAAATGAGAGAAGAAATCGGATATAGTGTAAAACATGTATCAGATGAAGAACATAAGGAATTATCACCTGAATGGGTATACCAAATATTTGAAGATAAATATATTAATGAAAGCAGTGTATTTACAGTTCCGGAAGCACATTTTAAACAGACAAACGGAATCGTTGCAGAAGTTACTATTGCACAGAATGATACAGTTCGTATCGTAAAAAGCACAGGTAATGGACGTTTAGACGCTGTAAGTAATGCTTTTAAACAATACTTCAATATTAGCTATGAACTTGCTGTATATGAAGAACATTCATTATCAAGAGGTTCATCATCAAAGGCTGTTTCATATGTAGGAATTAATTATCATGGAACAATGTATTGGGGTGTTGGAATTGATGAAGATATTATTAAGTCATCAATTCATGCATTAACTGTAGCAGTTAACCATTTAGTAAAGGCAACAGGTGATACAGCACTTCAAGATGAAAGATTAACAGAAATCATTAATTATATTAATACAAATTATTTAACAGTAACACTTGATGAATTAGCAGACCAGTTCCATTTATCAAAACCATATTTATCAAAGTACATAAAAGATAAATCAGGAAAAACATTTGGAGAATTGGTTAAGGCGGTAAGAATGAAAAAAGCCAGAACTTTATTGAAAGGCGGTAATATGACAGTTGAAGCAATTGCTGAAAATGTCGGCTACCAAAATGTAGAACATTTTAACCGCTTATTCAAAAAGAAATACGGAATGACACCGGTACAGTTTAGAAATAGTAAAAATTAATATAGGATGTGTATTGCTATAAAAAAGGTGGAACCTTTAGGGTGACACCTTTTTTTATTGCAAAAAATAACCATTTTATATTTATTTTACACTTGAAAAGTACACAAATAGTATGTATAATAAAAAACAACCTTACAGTTTATGTGAATTAATATAAACTATAAGAGACAATTAACTGCTGAGGAGGAAAAGAAAGTATGAATTTTAACAGACAACACAAGGATAGAATATTCTGCATGATTTTTGGGTATGAAAAGTACAAGGGCAATTTATTGGATTTGTATAATGCATTAAATGAAACAAATTATACAAACTTAGACGATTTAGAAATTACCACAATGGAAAACGCAGTGTATATGAGTATGAAAAATGATGTGTCCTGTATCATTGCCAACAACATGGCTTTGTTTGAACAGCAGAGCACATGGAATCCTAACATGCCACTACGTGGATTTATGTATTTCAGTGATTTGTTCAACAAATATGTATCAAAATATCACTTTAGACTTTATGATGATAAGTTCATAAAAATTCCAACGCCGCAATATTATGTGTTATATAATGGTTCCAGGAAAGTCCCTGACAAACAAATCTTGAAACTTTCTGACGCATTTATCGCACCGCCTAAAGATGGGATATTCGAATGGACTGCCACTGTCTTAAACATCAATCCGGGTTATAACGAAAAACTTCTATCTGCTTGTAAACCTTTAAAGGAATATGCTATATTAATAGAAACAATAAAAGAGTACAGGCAGAAATATGATGATAAAAATGTTGCTATCGAAAAAGCTATTGAAGAGTGTATTAATTGTAATGTTTTAAAAGATTTTCTGCTGGAAAGGAAGGCTGAAGCTATGCATACACTTTTAACGGAATATGATGAAGAAGAGGCAATGGAATATTTTAAACAGCGTGCATATGAGGATGGTATTGTGAAAGGCGAATTGCAGCTTCTTGTTTCTAATATTTGTAAAAAAATGATTAAAAATAAATCTATAGAACAGATTGCTGATGAGTTGGAAGAAGATGTTTCTAAGATTAGAAAAATTTATGACATAGCAAAGGAGTTTGCACCTGATTATAATGTTGAAAAAATAATGGCTAAATTGGGATAGTGAGCACATAAATACTATGATGTCAAAATTTACTACTTGACATATGGCAACTATAATAGTAGTATAGCCATTGCAAATAAATATTTTCTCTTATTCAGAGTAGTGGAGGTACAAGGACCTAAGAAGCTACGGCAACCCCGACATTAGTCAGGAAGGTGCCAACCTGAGCAGACAGAAGTTTGATCAATAAGAGGATTTGATACCTTGATTTCAAGTCCACTGATTGTCAGTGGACTTTTCTTTTTAATAAAATATAAAAAGGTATACTATAATAATAAATTCTCAAAAGAAGAAAATAAATATTTGTAGGATACTATAGTTAAAGCAGAAATGCACAGTAGAAAGTAAAGGAGACGTAAATGGAAAAAAGATTATTTACATCAGAGTCAGTAACAGAAGGTCATCCTGATAAAATCTGTGACCAGATTTCAGATGCCATTTTAGATGAATTAATGAAACAGGATCCCATGAGCCGTGTTGCCTGTGAAACAAGCATCACAACAGGACTTGTTTTGGTAATGGGTGAAATTACAACAAAGGGATATGTAGATATCCAGAAAATTGTAAGAGAGACAATTAGAGAAATCGGATATGACAGAGCAAAATATGGATTTGATTGTGACACATGTGGAGTTATAACAGCTTTAGATGAACAGTCAACAGATATTGCAATGGGTGTAGACAAAGCGTTAGAAGCAAAAGAAAATAAAATGTCTGACGAAGAGTTAGATGCAATTGGTGCCGGAGATCAGGGTATGATGTTTGGTTATGCAACAAACGAAACAGAAGAATTTATGCCATACCCTATAGCTTTAGCACATAAGTTGGCACTTAAGTTAACAGAAGTAAGAAAGAATGGTACTTTAGATTATTTAAGACCTGATGGAAAAACACAGGTTACAGTAGAATATGATGAAGATGGAAAACCTGTAAGACTTGATGCAGTTGTATTATCAACTCAGCATGATGCTGAAGTTTCACAGGAACAGATTCATAAGGATATTAAGAAATATGTATTTGATCCTGTATTACCAAAAGATATGGTAGATGAAAATACAAAGTTCTTCATTAACCCAACAGGACGTTTCGTAATTGGTGGACCAAATGGAGACAGTGGTTTAACAGGAAGAAAGATTATTGTTGATACTTACGGTGGATATGCAAGACATGGCGGTGGTGCTTTCTCAGGAAAGGATTGTACAAAGGTTGACCGTTCTGCAGCGTATGCAGCAAGATATGTTGCAAAAAATATTGTAGCAGCAGGACTTGCAGATAAATGTGAAATCCAGTTATCTTATGCAATTGGTGTGGCACATCCAACATCAATCATGGTAGACACATTTGGAACAGGAAAGTTAAGTGACGAGAAGTTTGTAGAAATTATTCGTGAGAACTTTGACTTAAGACCAGCAGGCATTATCAAGATGTTAGACCTTAGAAGACCTATTTACAAGCAGACAGCAGCTTATGGTCATTTTGGAAGAAATGATATTGATGTACCATGGGAGAAAACAGACAAGGTTGATGTTTTAGCAAAATATGCAAAATAATTAGAAAATAATCTGTTGTAAAATATGTAGTAACAAAAGGGAAAAATGGAACTTATGTAGGTTTCATTTTTCCCTAAATTTTTACTGGAAAATATTGATTTGCATGGAAAATATAGAACATAATTTTATCTGTTTAGTAATTTCAATAAATTAGGAATCTGTGTTTCGAAATTTACTGCGTAATCAACTGCATTAGGATCCTTATAAGTGTCTTCTATACACAGGTAAGTGAAATCAGCTGCAATTTTTAAAGCGTCAAAAACACTATAGTCATTCATTAAGGCACCGGTAAAAGTGCTTGCAAAAACGTCCCCTGTTCCATGAGATTTAATAGGAACCTCCTTAGTTCCGTACATAAAAAAGTCTTTATTACTGCTGTCGTATCCAATGAAACCAAGTTCGCCCTTTGGAAGTGTGACACCTGTAATTACAGCATATTTGGAACCAAGTTTAATTAACTCCAAAAGCAGTTCCTTAATAGTTACCAAAGAAGCATTTTCTCCAACATATTCTCTATTGAGCATAAAGCATGCCTCTGAAATATTAGGTAAAATAATATCTGCCTTTGAACAAAGCTGTGACATTGTAATTGCAAAGTCAGTTGTAAAACCAGTGTACATTTTTCCGTTGTCTGCCATTGCCGGATCAACAATAATATAATTATCATTATTCCCAAAAGCAGAAAAAAAGTCAGAAACTATATTTACCTGTTCTTCACTTCCAAGATATCCGGTATATATGGCATCAAAATTAAAACCTTCTTTTAACCAGTGATTTTTTATTCCTTCCATATCATCGGTCAAATCTCTAAAGGTAAAATTGTTAAATTTGGTATGAGTAGATAAAACTGCTGTAGGAACAATGCTTGTTTCAATTCCCATGGCAGAAATAATAGGAAGGGCAACAGTTAGTGAACATTTTCCTAAACAGGAAATATCCTGAATACTTAAAACTCTTTTCATATAAAACTCCTAATTATTATTTGTAAATTAGTTTCTCAAAGTAAAGTCGTTACTAATTACAATGCTTTCATAAAATAAAAATACCCGGATTTTATATTGGAAAGTATAATCCATATGGTATTACTGCTAATATAATAACACAAAAAACAGTGATTGGTAGGTTTTAATTCTAACCACATAATGTACGACAGTTTTCCTTTTTCAATTTGGTAAAGGATAATGAGACAAACGCTACTTGACAGAGAGAATCCGTTTTTGTTAGTTTTGCATTCAACTTGCATTCAACTAATAAAAAGTTAATGCAATAAAATACTAAAGAATCTCGTTATACATATATAACAACATTTCAAGATGGATAAATAGGAGGAGCAAAATGAAAAAGAAAATTTTAAGAGTATGCTTAATGCTGGTTATTCTTTGTGGAGGGATTCTTTTAACTAATGGAAGTGTTCAGGCAAAAACACAGAATTATTACACAAAAGGAAAAACGTTAGTAGTAACGGGTCAGTTAAGGAATGGTACACATATAAAAAATGCGAAAAAGATTAAAAAGATTGTAGTGAAAGACAATATAAAAATTTTACCTACAAAACCTTTTAAGGGTTGTATAAATGTAAAAACTTTGGAAGTTCCGGGAAAATTGATATTTGTAGATGATTTTTTGGGGGAAGTATATGATAATGATAATTATGAGAACTTTCCGATAACTGTAAAAACAGTTAAATTTACAACACAGTTGTCAGATAAACCAATGTATAAGTTTTATTTAACACATAAGTTCATTGTAAGCAAAAAGGACAAAAAATACAGAAGTTACAAAGGAAGCATTTATACAAAAAACGGGAAAAAATTTGTGGCAATGCCAAGCGAATGCAAAATATTGAAAATTCGAAAAGGGTGTAAAATAGTTAATGTTGTTGGATTTTCGTATGAATCTTATAATGAAGAAAGTTGTAGTGATGATCCGGATTATTATATATTTACTTGTTGTAAGAAACTAAAAAAAGTTATTATTCCATCAACTGTAAAAAGTTATTATACAAGTGACAGCAATTTTAAAGATTATATGCGAGAGGCAATTAATGATGTTGCTTATAGGGCAAAATATGTAATAAAAAATAAAAATATATCATGCGAGGGCATGGAAGCTTTGTATGAAGTATTGGAAGATAGAATTTTTAAGATTTTTAAAAAGCAAATAAAAAAACAGGGAGATTTTTATATTTATAATAACAATATTTTAGTTGGATATGATGGATGTCAGCTGGTTGTAACTATTCCAAAAGGAATAAAGTATGCTATGAAAAATTCTCTTAGTGTAATGAAAGAATCTTCTTATAGCATAATTAGAGCTGTTAAATTACCAAAAGGTTTTAAAGATAAAAAATCAAAAATATGGAGAGGACATTCTTACTATTCAGAATGGTATAATCAGGATAAAATTGTATTAAGTAATTATTATCATTCTGTTCCGTCTTCGCATGGTGTGGGGTATAAATATAATACTTTTTGTACATTTGAATATTGTAAACATTATTATGGTAAGACAATACAAATTATATCTGACATAGATGGAATTATTATATTTTCAACAGATGTTCCTGTAAGGGTAACTGATAAAAATAACAATATTGTGGAAAGAGATTTAGATGGAAGTTATACGGTGTATGTAAATAAAGGAGATGCAATAAATGTACAGCTTCCCGATAAAGTTAAAGATGACGAATTCATTTGCTTAAAAGATTTTAATGGAATAGAGAACTAAAGGAGACGGAATTAATATAGTTTAATATAAATATAATGGAACATAGTGAAACCTCCGGTTGATTTGGGGATTTTTATCTGTTAAAGATAAATACCTCTATATACTGTGAGGTTTGTTAGTGTAAAATTTTAGTTGGCAAAAAATAAATAAAAAAATGGGAAGTAGAAAA
>OLOJ01000636.1_pt1 | contig 36013 bp, 25 predicted proteins | sample 1672251 | NCBI WGS metagenome assembly OLOJ01 (sample SAMEA3136664, study PRJEB25190) | human gut metagenome | biome: human gut; feature: human-associated habitat; material: faeces | place: Austria | collected 2013 | reverse complement strand
AAGGCCTATTAATTATATTTAAATATTTAATTTACAGAAAAACTTTCACACTCTCAAATATTCGGATGTGGTGGAAAGATTGCTATTGATGGCTTTATAATCATAACAGGTTTTTTTATGTGTAAACAATCAGTCACATTATTAAAGTGGTGTAATTTGTTTGTGAAATATGCTTTTTACCTTCTGGTAATTAATGGGGCTTTTCTGATTGTAGGATATTATCCTTTGGGAAAATATAATCTGTTGTATGGATTTGTTCCTTTTATAAAAAACTATGGAACAGGATATGATAGTTTTATAGCTTTATATTTGGCATTATTTTTGTTGATTCCTTTTATTAATAAGCTTATAAATGCTATGAATAAAAAGGAAATGATTATATTACTATCTATTTTAATAGCATTATATTCTATTTTTAGCACGTTCTTTTTTCAGATAGACAGTGAGGGATATTTATTTGTTAGAGACAATTTTGAAGGACTGGGATGGTACATTACAGTATATTTAATTGGAGCTTTTATAAGAAAATATGGTAACAAAAAATGGGATAATTTTAGAGTGGGATTAGTAGGCACAATTATTTCTGCTGTAGTAATATGTATTAGCATCTATGTGTTTAATTACACAATGAAAATTGATATATATCATTTTGTCATTGGAGCTAATAAATTTATGGCTATTACAATGGCAATTATGTTATTTATCTTATTTAAGAACATAAATATTAAAAATAGCAAAATAATTAATACATTGTCAAAAACAACATTCGGTATTTTATTGATACATGCTAACAGTGACACAATGAGATACTTTTTATGGAATGATATTATCAAATGTCCGGAAAAGTATTTGGAAGGTGGAGCAATGTTAATAGTGAGTGCAATCACAAGTGTTATTTTGATTTTTATTGTATGTGCGTGCATAGACATTATATGTGAAAAATTTTTGAATAAGGTAGTAATTAGCAAATTAAAGAATATAAAAATATTAAACAAGGAATTGTATTAAAAGAGGAGAAAAGCTATGGAAATAGTGGTGGTACAGATGTGCTAATTGGAGGGAGCAGTGCAGGATATGCTCAAAAAAACTATGTTAGCGGAAATACCTTCTGTGATAAAAAAACTTCGGGATATAACATTTGGGTTCAAAGTGTATCTAAAAATAATGTTATAGTAAACAATGATATGTGTATGGGAAACTTGACAACTAAGAAAAAAATTGCTTCTTCGTCTACATATGTATCTGGCAACATTGAAAAATAAGTTAAATGAATTTCAAAGTTCTGTTTTTTATATCCAATCCATAAGTTAGTCCAGCAATGATATAATAGGTATGTATCCTCCTGGGATTTGAGGAAAAATGCCTGAAAAAAGAAAAAAAGGACAGCATTTAACCTGGGAAAACAGGCAGGAGGATACGAAAAGGATAGCCAAATCCACAGGCATCCAGAAGTTACTCTTGCATTGTGATTTCCGGGAGCCTGGTTAGTATGCTCAAAAATCCATTGATTTAACTTAATTATAGAGTCGACAAAGGAAAAAACAACAGATAAACAATTGAAAAATGAAGAAACCAGAAGTTAGTTTTGCATTCAACTTAGCTTATAAAGATAGCTTATAAAGAGAGTGTATTGATAACTAATAATATAAAGTTGACATTTAGTTTTAGGTAGAGTATAGTTTTAAACGAAAACAAAATAAACTCTTCAGGGCAGGGTGAAATTCCCTACCGGTGGTAAAGCCCACGAGCCGCAAGGCATGATTCGGTGAAACTCCGAAGCCGACAGTAAAGTCTGGATGAAAGAAGATATGGAATAAATTTAAAATTTATATTGATAATTAGAAGCTCTGGAAATGTATTTCCAGAGCTTTTTTATATAATAAGAAATTCCTTCACAATTTCTTATTATATAAAAAACGTTCCACTATGGATGCCCACTGGTGCGAAAGGAAATTAATAATTATCATAGAGTGAATTTGAAATGAAATAATGTTAATAATTACTTCAATAATTTATTGAAATGTTAATCGGTATTAACAGGAATTGATTAGATAACATAGATTGAAAAAAGCCCTGAGCATATGCTCAGGGCTTTTTATGTAATAGAAATTCTTTCAGAATTTCTATTACATAAAAAGCATTCCACATGGATGCGCATTCGTGGGATAAGAAAATAGTTGCAGACGGGCACGCACTCAGCGCAAAGAATGTCACAAGCGACAATCTTCATTATTTACACAAAATCAGGAGGTGAAAAATGAATTCTGAATATTATATGAGAATGGCACTGGATTTAGCAAAAAAAGGAATGGGTTACACATCGCCTAATCCAATGGTAGGTGCCGTTATTGTGAAAAATGGAAAAGTTATTGGCAAAGGCTACCACCACAAGTATGGTGATTTGCATGGGGAAAGAGATGCTCTTGCAAACGCCACTGATGATGTGACCGGAGCTACCATGTATGTTACATTGGAACCTTGTTGCCACAAAGGGAAACAGCCACCATGTGTGGAGGCAATTATTCAGGCAGGTATAAAGAAAGTTTTTGTAGGTTCAGATGATCCTAATCCATTAGTGGCAGGCAAAGGGATTAAAATTTTACAGGACAATGGAATAGAAGTTGAAACTCATATTTTAAAAGAGGAATGTGACAGCTTAAATAAAGTTTTTTTCCACTATATTCAAACAAAAATGCCTTATGTGATTTTAAAATATGCAATGACCATTGATGGAAAAATTGCTACTTACACTGGCGAGTCTAAGTGGATTACAGGGGAAAAAGCCAGAGAGCATGTACATAATAACAGACATAGATACAGTGGAATTATGGTAGGAGTTGGAACAGTGTTGGCTGATAATCCAATGCTTACCTGCAGAATTCCAGAGGGTGTAAATCCAACAAGGATTATATGTGACACAAATCTAAGGACTCCCATTGAGTCAAATATTGTACAGTCAGCAAAAGACATACAAACCATAATTGCAACAGGAAAGGTTGAAGAAGAAAAGGTAAAAACTTATGAAAGACTAGGATGCAAAATTCTTCAGCTACCTGATGAAAAAGGCAAGGTAAATTTGGAAAGCCTGATGAAAAAATTAGGAGAGATGAATATTGACAGTGTCATTGTTGAAGGTGGTGGAACTCTTAACTGGTCAATGGTAGCTAAGGGACTTGTTAATAAAACAGAGATTTACATTGCACCTAAAATTTTTGGTGGGAAAGATGCAAAGACACCGGTTGAAGGACAGGGATTTAAGTTGCCAGCCGAAAGTTTAAATCTTGAAAAAAGTAAGGTCAGCATTCTTGGTGAAGATATTTTAATTGAAAGTTACATAAAGGGGTGAGGCTAATGTTTACAGGAATTATAGAAGAAATGGGGACTGTTAAAAGCATAGGAAAATCTGCCAACTCAGCAATATTAACTATTGGTGCTACAAAAGTTTTAGAAGAAACAAAAATTGGTGACAGCATTGCGGTAAATGGAATTTGCTTAACAGTAACTGAAATAGAAAGTCAGTTTTTCAAAGCTGATGTAATGCATGAAACTTTGAGACGTTCATCTTTAAATAATCTGAAAACCGGCAGTAGGGTAAATTTAGAAAGAGCAATGGCTGCTAATGGACGATTTGGTGGTCACATAGTTTCAGGTCATGTGGATGGTGTAGGCACAATCGCAAAAATAGAAAAAGACGATAATGCAATTTGGTACACCATTAAGACAGCCCCTACAATACTTAAATATATCGTAGAAAAAGGTTCCATAACAATAGACGGAATCAGCCTTACTGTTGCAAAAGTGAGTAATGAGAATTTTGCAATCTCAGCAATTCCACATACAGTTCAGGTAACGATTTTAAAAGATAAAAAAGTTGGTGATGTTGTTAATTTGGAAAATGACATTATTGGAAAATATGTGGAACGGTTCCTTAGCTTTGGCGGAGATGTGGTTGATGGTCATAATCAATCATTAAAAAATAATGAGTCATCAGACAATAAGCAAACAAAAAGCCATTTAGGAATAACAATGGAGTTTTTAAGTAAGCATGGTTTTTGACGGAATGTTTAATCAAAGTAAGCAATAAAAAACGTTCTACTATTGATGTGCATTCGTGCAGAAAGAAAACAGTTGCTAGAGCAATATGAGATTAACATACAAAGTATCATAAGTGAAATCTATTAACAGTTTTTCAGTAGAAAGAGAGGTAGAAAATGTATCAGTTTAATACAGTAGAAGAAGCTTTAGAAGAATTAAGAAATGGAAAAATTATTTTAGTAACAGATGATCCTGACAGAGAAAATGAGGGAGATTTTATTTGTGCAGCAGAGTTTGCCACAACTAAAAATATTAATTTTATGGCAACTTACGGAAAGGGACTTATTTGTATGCCAATGTCAAAGGAGTATGTGGAAAAACTTAGAATTCCTCAAATGGTTACAAATAATACAGACAATCATGAAACAGCTTTTACAGTTTCAATTGATGGGGTAGATACAACAACAGGAATTTCAGCAGCAGAACGTTCAATGACAGCTATGAAGTGTGTTGACGAAAAAGCAAAACCGGAAGATTTCAGAAGACCAGGTCATATGTTTCCCCTTTTGGCAAAAGACAATGGTGTGTTAGAAAGAAACGGCCACACAGAAGCCACAGTTGATTTATGCAGATTAGCAGGTTTAAAGGAATGTGGTCTTTGCTGTGAAATCATGGGTGAAGACGGCACCATGATGAGAACTAAAGAATTAGTTCAGTTGGCTAAGGATATGAATATCAAAATGATTAGCATTAAAGATTTACAGCACTACAGAAAAGTACACGAAAAATTAGTGGATAGAGTGACAGTTACAAAAATGCCAACAAAGTATGGTGAGTTTACAGCATACGGATATGTAAATAAATTAAATGGCGAACATCACATTGCATTAGTAAAAGGTGATATTGGAGATGGTAAAGACGTTCTTTGCAGAGTTCATTCAGAATGTCTTACAGGTGATACTTTTGGTTCACTTAGATGTGACTGTGGACAGCAGTTTGCTGCCGCAATGACTCAAATCGAAAAAGAAGGCAGAGGAATTTTACTTTATATGCGACAGGAAGGTAGAGGCATTGGCTTGATAAATAAATTAAAAGCATACGAACTTCAGGAAAAAGGTATGGATACTTTGGAAGCAAATTTAGCATTAGGATTCAAAGGAGACGAGCGAGAATACTATATCGGCGCTCAGATATTAAGAGATTTAGGTGTAAAAGATTTAAACCTTTTAACAAACAATCCGGACAAAGTATACCAATTAGAAGAATTTGGAATGGAAATATCAAAACGAGTTCCAATTCAAATGGACGCAACAGAATATGACTTATATTATTTAAAAACAAAACAATTTAAAATGGGACATATTCTCCAGTACAAATAATTAAAGAGAAGATTAATAAATAATCAAAGACAAAAATAAATAAGTAAAAACAACAACTAAAAATATTCTCTGCACAGCTAAAGACTTTATAAGAAAGTGCTGTGGAGCCGTCGGTCCATAAATGCAGCGTAGTCGGCTTTATAGGACCGCTACGAGCTAAACGCAGCGGGAGCGTGCTTTCGATAAAGTATTTAGCTGGGCAGAGAATAGGGGATAGTGTTGATATATTAAGATATGAAAGGTAGGAAAGAAAATGAATATTTTAGAAGGAAAAGTAGTAGCAGAAGGCATGAAAGTTGGAATTGTAGTGGCAAGATTTAATGAGTTCATTACATCAAAATTGCTTAGTGGAGCAATTGACGGTTTGGTAAGACATGATGTAAACGAAGATGATGTAGACGTTGCATGGGTGCCAGGTGCTTTTGAAATTCCACTTGTGGCATCAAAAATGGCAAAAAGCAGAAAATATGATGCTGTAATTTGTTTAGGAGCTGTTATTAGAGGAAGCACAAGTCACTATGATTATGTTTGCAATGAAGTATCAAAAGGTATTGCAGCAGTTTCAATGGAAAATGATATACCTGTAATGTTTGGTGTAATTACTACAGAAAATATTGAACAGGCAATTGAACGTTCAGGAAGCAAGGCTGGAAACAAAGGATACGAGTGTGCACTTGGCGCTATTGAAATGGTAAATCTAATTAGAAAAATAAAATAATATTAATTTACAAATTTAAAAAATTGCATAAAATAATTACAACCTAAATGCAAAATAGTGAGATTTTCTGCTGAAAAAAACATCTGTTGGTGGTATACTAATCATAATAAAAAAGTATGATTTAAATTTTAACCAGGATTTAATTTTAAACAATAATGTTGCGAAAATATTGGATTTTATCGGATTCCAATTTAAATAGCAAAGGTAAATTTCGGAAGAAATGAAAGTACAAAGGGGTGAAATTTTATGCACAGGGACAATGAAAAAATCGATGCGGGTTTAAAAGAAAACTATAGAATCGAGGAAGCTATTGAGGCACTACAAAAAGAAAGCAGCTATGAAATGTTGGCACATACTCTTACGGTTATTCGTAGAACAATGACAAAGAAAGCACAGATGATTATAGCTGTGGAGCCACCAAGGGGAGATAATCAGATAAGATTACAGGTTGTGGAAACTCCTGATGGCAAGAAATGGTGGGCAGCGTTTACAAGTTTTGATGAGGAAATGAAAGGTGGAAATCAGGTAATGTCCACATTCCTTGCAGACATGGATCAATTGTTGAAATCATCTTTAAGTGCAAATGATATTGAAGGTGTAATTTTTAATCCATGGAACAAAACAATAATGCTAAATAAGAAATTAATTAATATTGTATTAGGAAACATTGTGTAAAACAGGACAGGTTGTTGATTCATTATAAATGAAAATATAACAGAATAGGTTGTTAATCTGTTATAAATGAAAATAAGAAAATAGGTCAGGTTGTTAATTAATAAATGTGAAGAATACAATAGATAAAAAATAAGCAGTCATAAATTACTAAAATGGTATGAATACTTAACCATTATTGTTAGTAGTTTATGGCTGCTTATGGTTTAAAAATATAATTACACTAGCAAACACGCATTTGACCTGTAAGTTAGTAAACTATATTCTTTATAATTTCTTATTCTACATTCTTATGGAAGAATGTTTATTGCATAAAAAATGTTTACAAATAAGATACATAAAAGGCATATCCATATATGCATAATAGGTATTAGACATGGTAAAGAAGCTAGTGTTATATTGTAAATAAAGTTATAAAGAAGGAGTGATACATATGAGTAAAGTATTAGTAACATATTTCAGTGCAAGTGGAGTAACAGCAAAAACAGCTAACAAGTTGGCAAAAGAAGTAGATGGTGATTTGTTCGAAATTGAACCAAAGGAAAAATACACATCAGCAGATTTAAACTGGATGGACAAGAAAAGTCGTAGTTCTGTAGAAATGAATGATCCTGCAAGCAGACCTGAAATTGCAAAGCAGGTTGAAAATATGGACATGTATGATACAGTATTAGTTGGATTTCCAATTTGGTGGTACGTTGAACCAAAGATTATTGACACATTTTTAGATAGTTATGATTTTGCAGGAAAGACAGTAATACCATTTGCTACATCAGGCGGAAGTGGAATCGAAAATGTAGAAAAGAACTTACAGAAAGAATACCCGAACATTAATTGGGGAAAAGGCAAGTTATTAAACGGAAGTGTTAAGGCTTGGTTTTAATTGCCAAAGTTAAAGAATTATTTGTGTAATAGAAATCTCTTGGGATTTCTATTGCATAAATAAAGTTCAACTATGGAATGGTAAAATACAACAATATGGATTAACCATAAAGGAATGGAGAATTTATAATATTTATTTGGGTTGTGCTTCCAATTATTGCAATTGGAGCAGTAGGATTTTACCTTTTTAGAAAAATCTACAGGGCAGTTGATTTCTTTAAAGGTGAAATGAAAAAGTCTAAAAAGAACATATCAGCAATAGTTGGAACAGCCTTGATTTTGTCAGGTCATACACACGCTGGTCAGATTTTACCAATAGGTTTGATTTCGCCATTGTTCTATATGAATGATTTGAATTATGGCTATGTGAAAGAGAGCAATCTTAATGAGATAGTTACATCCGGAATTGCAGGTTGGGGGTATCCAATAAGAACTGAAAAGCATTCAGAGTATGTGATTATAGATATTAAAAATAAATAAGGAACACATAATGGCAAAGAACATAGATTTAACAAAAGGTAATATTTCAAAAGGCTTGTGGGCGTTTGCAATTCCGTTGATGCTGGGAAATGTAATGCAACAGTTTTACAACTTAGCCGATACATGGGTAGTGGGAAGATTCATTGGCAACACCGCTTTAGCAGCAGTTGGCTCGTCATATACTTTAATGACGTTTCTTACATCCATTATTATTGGGTTATCTTTGGGAAGCAGCACTTTTATTTCAATGGCGTTTGGAAACAAAGATAATAGAACAATTAGAAACGGAATTGTTATATCTTCAGAAATTACCTGTGGTCTGACAATAATACTGATAATAATTTCATACACTTTTTTAGATAAAATTATAAAAGCTTTAAATGTGCCAGATAACACATTTGCTGATATGCGGACATATTTGTTTTATGTATTTATAGGATTTTTTGCAACGTATATTTACAACTATTGTTCCAACCTGTTAAGGGCAGTTGGCAATTCTTTAACACCTTTAATTTTTCTTGGCGTTTCAGTGGTGTTAAATATAATACTCGATTTATATTTTGTAATTGGACTTGGTATGGGAATAATTGGAGCAGCAGTTGCTACGGTAATTTCCCAGTATATTGCAGGGCTTGGAATATTGATATATTACATAATAAAATATCCGGAATACAGAGTCAGAAAAGAAGATTGCAGGTGGAGCAAAAGCAATTTTAAAAATATCCTGTCACTATCAGGTTACACCTGTATTCAGCAGTCGGTGATGAACCTTGGCATACTTATGGTTCAGGGAATAGTTAATGGATTTGGACAAAATGTAATGGCAGCATTTGCGGTGGCGGTGAAAATTGATACCATTGCCTATATGCCGGCACAGGATTTTGGAAATGCCTTTTCTGTTTTCGTAGCCCAAAATTATGGTGCCAATCAAAAGCAGCGAATTAAAGAAGGTGTAAAAAAAGCAGGTATTAGTGTAGTCCTATTTTGCCTGGGAATAAGTGCTTTGGTATTTATATTTGCAAGACCACTTATGTCAATATTTGTAAGCCGTAAGAGTGCAGCAGTTATAAGTACGGGAGTGACTTATTTAAGAATAGAAGGTGCCTTTTATGTAGGAATTGGAATTTTATTTATGCTTTACGGTTTTTATAGGGCTATAAATAAGCCATTAATGTCAGTAATTCTTACAATAATTTCTCTTGGAACACGAGTTGTTTTAGCATATTATTTATCAAAAATACCGGTTATAGGAGTAATTGGTATTTGGGTAGCCATACCAATTGGTTGGTTTTTATCGGATTTGACGGGCATATTAGGATACAAATTTATTAATAAAAACACTGAAAAAACCTTATAATGATATGCTCCATATATAGTAGACAGATTGAATAATTAAAAATCTACTATATAGGGAGCATATCATAAAATGGGCGTTCCGGTGATTTTTTTATGCCTATAACGCAAAGGATTATGGGGCAGATGGAAGTGGAAATAATGATTCAAGATGGTCATCAAATTTTGCAGATGATGCATGGCTTATAATTGACCTTGAAAAAACATACATGATTAATAAGGTTGTAATTAACTGGGAAGCTGCATACGGAAAGGCGTATTACATTTTAGTGTCAGTTTACGGAAAATAGACTCACAGGCTGAAAGCACAAATTAGAAAGTTCACAAAAAATTCACAAAAAAATTAGCACTCACCTCTTGACAGTGCTAACAAAAAGGACTATAACGTAATTGTACAAAGAAAAAGGTACAAAGATAAATACAAAAAGGCTAAAAGGTCTTAACGTGATGGCGCACAACAAATTAGTCGCTACGCCGTAGCGCATGACAAATTAAGTTTTAGTTATGTAATATGGAAGGAGAGATGACTTATGATGATGCCTAGTATTTTTGGAGAAAACTTATTTGATGACTTTATGGATGATTTTTCAAGAGGCTTTGAATTCCCAGAGTTCCCAGATGTTGACAAGAAATTGTATGGTAAACATGCTAAGAATTTAATGAAGACTGATGTTAAGGACACAGAGAATGGCTATGAAGTTTCTATGGATCTTCCAGGATTCAAAAAAGACGAAATAAAGATGAAACTTGAAAATGGTGTATTAACAATTAATGCAGCTAAAGGATTAGACAAGGACGAGAAAGATAAGAAGGGTAAATATGTAAGACGTGAACGTTATGCAGGTAGCCTAACAAGAAGTTTCTATGTTGGTGATCATGTAACTGTTCAGGATGTTCATCCTAAATATGAAAACGGAATTTTGTCTTTCACAGTTCCAAAAGAAAACAAACAGGTTGAAGAAAAAGAAAAATTTATAGAAATTGAAGGATAAATAAATTCTTCATATGGTTGTTTAGAGAATAAGCAATAAATGAAAAAACCTAGGACTACAGTAATGTGTCCTAGGTTTTTTTGTGCTCCGTATGTTTGTGGACAACATATAGGGCACAGTAGAGTGTATGAATTAAAAACTATTTATTTTCATTCCATAATTTTTCTGCAACAGGTTTCCAATGTTCAGAGTACTTATCACATTTAGAACATAAATGTTCCACAGTTTCAGGTGACTGTAAATCAGTTGAATGGGCACCTGAAGAATTTATCATGTCCCGAAGTTTCTCAGGATTTTCAAGCATAGAACATGGCCTTAACATATTATCATTAAATGGCTGGTTATCATGGTAAGCCATTAGCATTGGAGAGCGAAGAGCTTCTAACAAAGTCTTTTCCCTGGCATATGATGTTGTCGATTTCGTCGTAAGTCAAATTAAGCTAAAACGGTTCTGTTTATTGTTACAGTTTTCTACATATGTGTTATACTAATAGCAAAAAAGTTTAGCGAATTATAGACAACAAAAATTTTATGGAAAGAGGCATTAAGTGAATATTTTATCATTAGAAAACATTACACATTCATATACAGAAAGGAAATTATTTGATGACGCAAGCTTTTATCTTCATGAAAGAGAAAAAGTTGGAATCATTGGCATAAATGGGACAGGAAAATCAACACTGCTAAAAATTATGGCAGGCTTAGAAGTACCTGACAGTGGAAATGTCATAAAGGCATCTAATTTGATGATACATTATCTGCCACAGAATCCACAGTTTAATGAAGATGACACAGTAATTGAAAGTGTGCAGAATATGGTACATCATCATGCAAACGAAGACGAGTTAGTTAAGGCGAAAGCCATGATGACAAGACTTGGTATAAATAATTTTGAACAGAAAACAGGTGAATTGTCCGGTGGTCAAAGAAAAAGACTTGCTTTAGTTTCTGTGCTTATTACACCTTGCGATATTTTAATTTTAGACGAGCCTACAAACCATTTAGACAGTGAAATGGCAGAGTGGTTGGAAAATCAGTTGCGCGCATTTAAAGGGGCCTTAGTTATGGTAACTCATGACAGATATTTTTTAGATAGCGTTACTAATAGAATTATCGAGTTAGACAAAGGAAAAATTTACAGCTATAACGAAAAGTATTCTGGATTTTTACAGCGTAAGGCAGAAAGAGAAGACAGTCAGAAGGCAAGTGAGCGTAAGAGACAAAGTATTCTCCGCAAGGAGATTCAGTGGATGCAGCGTGGCGCAAGAGCAAGGTCAACCAAACAGAAAGCACATATTCAGCGTTACGAAAATCTTAAGAATCAAAAAGGAATAGTTGAAGATGATAAAATTGAATTAAGCAGTATTAAGTCAAGAATGGGAAAAACTACAATTGAGCTTGATAAAATCTCAAAGGCTTATGGCGCGAATACGGTTTTAATTAAGGATTTTACTTACAACTTCTTAAAAGGTGACAGAGTTGGCTTCGTAGGAAAAAATGGTTGTGGTAAAACAACTTTAATGAAAATTATAGATGGTAGAATTAAACCTGACAGTGGAACTGTAACAATTGGACAGACTATCAAAATCGGATACTATACACAGGAAATTGAGACAGACCAACAAGGTGGAATTGCTTACATGGATCCACAGGAAAAAGTTATTGATTACATAAAAAATACAGCGGAATTTGTTCGTACAGAGGATGGGTTGGTTTCTGCATCAGTAATGCTTGAAAGATTTTTATTTCCATCTTCCCAGCAGTATAGCAAAATAGAAAAACTTTCAGGTGGTGAGAGGCGTAGACTTAATCTTTTAAGAGTGCTTATGGAAGCACCAAATGTTTTGATTTTAGATGAGCCTACCAATGACTTAGATATTGAGACAATGACAATTTTAGAAGACTACTTGGATAGTTTTGATGGCATTGTAATTACAGTAAGCCACGACAGATATTTCCTTGATAGAATAGTCAGAAGAATTTTTGCTTTTGAAGGAAATGGTGTGATTAGCCAGTATGAAGGTGGATATACAGACTATATTAATAAGAAGAAACAGCAGAAGGTTGCGGGAAATGCGGGAACTTTAAGAGAAAAAAATACTGGAAAATCAGGTAGTGGTTCAGGTGCCGTGCAATCTGCAAATATAGGTAATGCAAAGAGCACAGGAAGTATTAAGGGGAATGGAAACCAAAATACAGGAGAAGCATCGAATAGTCAAAAAAAAGATGACTATAAACACAGAAATAAAAAATTAAAATTTTCATACAACGAACAAAGGGAATATGAAACCATAGAAGATGATATTGCTAATCTTGAAGAAAAGCTGGGAAGCCTTGATAAAGAGATGAATGAAAATGCAACAAATTCTGTTAAGTTAAAAGAATTAATGGAGACAAAAGAAGAAACAGAAAATCTTTTAATGGAAAAAATGGACAGATGGGAATATTTGGAGGACTTGGCGAAAAGGATTGCGGAGCAGTAGCATCTGAAACTAGAAAAGTGTTTGACTGAAATTATAACATTTTATATAATTTAAATATAATAAATGTTATATAAAATGGAGATGATAATATGCAAAACTTAATAAAAGAGATTCGTTCCTATTTAAATATGAGCCAGGCAGAATTTGCAGAGCAACTGAATGTATCTTTTGCAACGGTCAATCGCTGGGAAAACGGACATGCTTTACCTAATAAATTAGCTCAGGACAAAATATATAATTTGTGCAGAAATTATAATATTTCAGTGTACGATTTAGTTCTAGATAAAATAAATAAAGAAGTAAGTGAATTAAAGATAGAATCAGGAAGAAAAATTTTATTCCATGGTTCTAAGTCTGGTATTAAAGGGAAAATTAAACCAATCAGTCGTAAACAGTGCGATTTTGGAGCTGGGTTTTATATGGGAACAGATCCGTCTCAGGCACTTACTTTAATTTGTGATTATGAGAAATCAAAATTTTATATTGTTTCTATTGATATGAATACTCTTAATACTGTAGAAATACCAGCAAATTTGGAATGGGCAATGCTTGTGGCATATAACAGAGGTCGAATGGAAAAAATAAAAGGAACACCTTTTTATAAAAAATATAAAGAGACAACAGAAAACAAAGATTTGGTCATTGGAAATATTGCAAATGACAGAATGTTCTTTGTTATTGATAACTTCTTTATTGGTAACATAACGGATGAAGCACTAATTAACAGTTTATCGGCATTAGAATTGGGAAAACAGTATGTTGCTGTAACTCAAAAAGGATGCGAGGCTGTGAGAATTGAAAAAGAGATAGAAATTTCATATTTAGAAAAGTTATTTATGAAAGAAATATCAGAACAGAATAGGGAAAAGGGCTCATCAATGGCAAGAGATATTTGCAAAAACTATAGAAGAGAAGGTTTGTTTTTTGATGAAATTTTGGATAAAGCTTCAGGAGGTGCACTATGAATGATATAGAATTAAAACTTTGTGACATTCAGGGTAGGCTATTTGAACTTTCAGTAGAAAGACAATTAAGAAGTACAAGCTTTATAAAGACATTTATGAATTCAGAAACGGCAAAAGCTTTGGATTCAACCTATAATCGTATGCAATGGGCAGGAGAAGAATATTTGCTGGAGGAAATTGTTGAGGCAGCAGGTGATAAAGTTTCAAAAGGTGGAGAAATTTATTCAAAAGATTTAATATATTGGATTGGATATATTTATAGATATTGGCATTATTACACAAAGGAATCAAGCAAAGCTATTTATAAACAGGCACCGGTAGAAACCATGAAGAGCAATTATTTAATGTTTCACACCATGGCACCGGAAGTGGCAATTGAGGATTTGAAAGAGATATATAGGCAAAAACATTGTTAGACTTGAAGTGTTGTTTTGAGAAGCTTGCTTATAAAGTAATGATAATGAGGAGCGGAATATGAAATTACCAGATAGTGAATATTTAGATATAGGGCATTTAAGCCGTATACTTGACCGAAAGAGAGTAACAAATTGTTATAAATATTTTTGGACGCTTGCGATTTTAGATGCAGTTTCTTTTGAGAAGACAGCATTTACATATAATGACCTGTTAAATGGAATGATAAAGCGTGCGTGGTATATGGTTACAGAATTTAATTTAACCCTTGGACCATGTAATGTGACAGACAATTTGGAAGAAGTAGTAAAATATATTTCTTCAACATACAATATTCCACCTACCGCAAAGGAAAAAGATATTTTAAAATTTTTGGAAAATAATGACGATAAGACAATAATAAAACATAAACGAGATTTGATTCGTAACGTTCCCTATCGTTTACAAAGTCCTTTTTATTCTAATATTAAAGATTTGGGCGAAAAGAAAATTAATGAGATAAATCAACAGAAGCATTTATTGTATTATTTTAAGGAATTTAATAAATTAAAAACGGTTATTGAAATAAGTGATGAATGGGTAGAGTATTTGGTTAGAAATAAGGAAATTCTCACAGACTGGGTTTATTTTAATCTTATAAATTATCTTCAGGCTAGAAATCCAAATGTTCCGGGAATATCGGATAAACTTAAAAGGTCGGAAAAACGTGATTTAGCGAAAGTTACTGAATATTGGAAGACAATTATAACGCTAAACCCAACTATTAAAGATATATACGGAAACATAAATATGCAAAACGAAAAAATGTCCATTGATCATTTTGTACCATGGCAGTATGTGGCACATGATGAATTGTGGAATTTAAGTCCAACTACACCAAGTATAAACAGTAAAAAAGGAAACAAACTGCCAAATTGGGATGACTATTATAAGGAACTGGCGGAGCTTGAATATAAGGCTTATACAATTTGTCATACATACGATACTGCCAGAAAGCAATTTGAAAAATGTGCAGAACGTCACATTAATAGTCAGGAAGTAAGAAGCAGTTTATATGCAGATGGATTAGATTTGGAACAATTTAGTGAAAGATTATGTAATATATTAAAGCCAGTGTATGATTCAGCAAAGCTTTGTGGATTTGATGAGTGGAGTTAGAGATTACATTTGGCATTTTAGACAAAATAATGAAATTATGGTACAATGTCAGCGGTACAGCGTGCCTTAAACTTTTTTATAAACAGATAGGAGAAATGAGAAATGAACATTGTATGTTTAGATTTAGAGGGTGTATTGGTACCTGAAATTTGGATTGCATTTGCAGAAGAAACAGGAATAAGTGAACTTAAGAGAACAACAAGAGATGAGCCTGATTATGACAAGCTTATGAATTATAGAATAAATATTTTAAAAGAACATGGATTGGGACTTAAAGAAATTCAGGAAACAATTGCAAAGATTGACCCAATGCCTGGAGCAAAAGAGTTTTTGGACCAGTTAAGAGAAATGACTCAGGTTATTATTATCAGTGATACATTTACACAGTTTGCAGGACCTTTAATGAAGAAATTAGGTTATCCTACAATTTTCTGTAACTCATTGGAAGTGGCAGATGACGGAGAAATCACAGGTTTCAAGATGAGAATAGAAAACTCAAAACTTACTACTGTAAAGGCACTACAGTCAATTGGCTATGACACAATTGCCAGTGGTGACAGCCACAATGACCTTGGAATGATTAAGGCAAGTAAGGCAGGATTTTTATTCAGAAGTACAGATGAAATTAAGAAAGAATATCCTGAACTTCCGGCATTTGAAACATACGACGAATTAATGGATGCAATTAAGAAAGCATTATAAAAAGTGTGGAGACATTGTTTTAATAAAAATAAAACGTAGTAATATAGCAAAAAGAGTAAATAAGGTATTATAGCTCAAATGTCCAATTTGCTGTTACAATAAATGTCTAAAAATAAGTAGAAAAATTACAATATATAAGATAAATAAAAAACTTCAGTTAATATAATATGTCTAAAATAGGACAGAATATTAGCTGAAGTTTTTTATTTAATGTGAAATTATTTGGCGGCAATACATAATCTGCTCGTAGAATATGGCAAGCGACATTCTTTGTTATGTAATGAAAATTCTTTATTCAACATTTACAATAGAAAAAGATGATTGAAAATTAGTCAATTTAAGTCCAGTACAATAATATTCTTATTTAATACTTTATTTAATGTAAATATTATGAAAAAATTAGTCATACCAGCTATTAAATTCAATTATTTACAGTAAATATTGAAAAAATCAGGAAAAAAATGTACTTTTTATACTCTACATTAGTTTCAATAAGGAAAAATACGGCAAAATTATATTAAAACAAATTTATTAATGTAATTTTGCCGTTTCCAACTATCATAACAATTTCTCAGCTAATCATCAATCTGAATCTGCAAGACAACCTCCAAAGATTCCAACTTTTACTCCCCACACATCGCTACATCTTCTCACAGATATCCCTTGCAACATATATACCGCTTGCGGATGCATGAGACAGTGCGTGGGTTACGCCGCTACCGTCCCCGATAATATACAATCCATTGTATTTACATTCAAGATTGTCATTAAGTTCCACTTCCATATTGTAGAATTTAACATCCACTCCGTATAGCAAAGTATCGTCATTAGCTGTTCCCGGAGCGATTTTATCTAATGCATAAATCATTTCAATAATGCCGTCTAAAATACGTTTAGGAAGCACAAGACTTAAATCTCCCGGAGTTGCTGAGAGAGTAGGAGTAACAAGTCCTTCCTCGATACGGTTCTCAGTGCTGCGTCGACCTCTTACCAAATCGCCAAAACGCTGAACAATAACGCCACCCCCTAACATATTTGAAAGTCTGGCAATGCTTTCGCCGTAGCCGTTACTATCTTTGAAAGGTTCTGAAAAATGCTTAGCCACAAGAAGGGCAAAGTTAGTATTTTCAGTCTGCATTTCTTCGCTTTCATAACTGTGTCCGTTGACCGTTACAATGCCGTTTGTATTTTCGTTTACCACAATACCGTGAGGATTCATACAGAAAGTACGGACGTTATCCTCGAATTGTTGTGTACGGTAAACAATTTTGCTTTCATAGAGTTCGTCTGTAAGATGGGAAAAAATAACAGCAGGAAGTTCTACACGGACACCGATATCCACACGATTTGATTTGGTTGGGATATCCATTTCGTGACAAACTTTTTCCATCCATTTGCTTCCGCTTCGACCAACAGAAACAATACATTTAGGGCTTTCAAAGGAGTCATCAGCCGTATGAATAACATAGCCGTCGTCTGTTTTCTCGATTGAAACCACAGGTGTATCAAAGCAAAAATCAATAGTTTCTTTTAATTCATTATATAAATCTTCCAAAACAACGTAGTTAATATCCGTTCCTAAATGTCGCACCGATGCATCTAAAAGTTTTAACTTGTTTTGCATACATATTTTCTTAAATTTAGTTCCGGCGGTAGAGTACAAATGGGTCCCTTCTCCACCGTGGGACATATTAATATCGTCCACATATCTCATTAAATCAAGAGCCTTTGTTTTTCCAATGTGTTCGTATAATGTTCCACCAAAATCATTTGTAATATTGTATTTTCCATCACAAGAATCTCCCGCAAGTATTTACAAGCCCCACACTTACCACAATTCCTCCATCACCCACTTTTGCAAATTTGCAACGGCTTTTAATGTGTGCTATAGTTCAACTATGAAAGGAGCAGGAATAAAATGAATTTGGACAAAACAGCAGGTCAGATAATTATGTCATTATGTCAGGAGGCGGGCATATCCAGAAGTGAGCTTGCCAGAAGATTAGGAGTTACTCCGTCTCAAATCAGCCGAATAGTAAATGAAGAAACTAAAACTATAAGCAGTGAGATATTAATTGCAATGACAAAGGAATTTGGAGTGTCGGCAGACTATATTTTAGGATTGACAGACAAAAAAGCGGGTAACAATAGTGTGGATAACCCGGTGATATTCCATGGCACAATGAAAAAAAATAGTACAGATGATTTTACTAAAAATAACAACAGTGTGGACACCAAAAAAACATCTGTTATCATAACGCCTGACAGAACCACAACGCCTAACATCACCAGAACTCCCATGTTACTTATGAGCTCGGCATTTCCTCTTGGAAAATGTCTTGAATTTATTGAGAACATAGAAGATATTCCACAAAAGGAAATGGCATACGCTGAGTATTATTACTTTAGTGGTCACCATGAAAAGGCAGTTATATACGCTGAAATGTACTTAAATCATGAGGATATAATGCTTAAATTGTCGGCAAGTCTTATATATACCTTTGCAAATCTGTCATTAGACAGAATCAATTCGGCAAGACTTGGTCTTGAGAGGCTAAAAGAATATGTTGAAAAAGCCATGGCAGAAAACACCGACAAAAAAACAAGGGCATGTTGCGTATTTGTTGCTTCGGCGGCTCACACGCTGCTTCATCTTCCGGTAGGTGATATACCGCCATTGTCTGAATACCTTACGGAATTTACCAAAGGAATGCAGTTGTGGGGAGTATATGTTTTGGCTCACAAGGCGTATCTTAATAAGGAATATGAGCGTTCATTAGGAATTGTTCAGGCATGCATTATGACCTGTGACAAAACATACCCAATAGCTATGATATATTTAAATCTTGTGGCAGCAATGGATGCCATTAATATGATGAAAAAGGACGAGGCAAAAAAATACTTTATGGAGGCATGGAGAATTGCAAAGCCTGACGATTTAATAGAAGGAATAGGAGAGCATCATGGGCTTTTGCAGGGGTTGATAGAAACCTGTATGAGAAAAGAATATCCAAAGGATTATGCCAGAATAATTGATATTACATATAGATTCAGCGCCGGTTGGAGACGAATCCACAATCCTGATACTAACGAGGATGTGGCGGATAACCTAACCACCACGGAATTTACCATTGCCATGCTTGCCAACAGAGGATGGACAAATAAGGAAATAGCAGAATATATGGATATTACCCAAAGAACGGTAAAACAACATTTAACCTGCGTATTTAATAAACTAAATATAACCAACAGAAAACAACTAAAGGATTTTATGCTGCGATAATAGCTTATAGCTAAAGGACTCCATGCTACAATAACAACCAGAATAACTCTATACTGCATAATAGCCCGAATAACAGCTTATAGCCAAATAACTCTATACTACCATAACAGCCCGAACAACAGCCAAAAGACTTCATACTTAGATAAAGTCCAACAACAAAATGACTTCATTCCCAGATAATCTCCCCGAAAAAACGTATATACCACCTTTGCATATCACTTAAAAGTTGGTGCACAAAGATAGAGCCCCAAAAAACGTATATATCACCTTTGCACATCACTTAAGAGCCGATGCACAAAGGTTGAATCCCGGGGAAATGTCCATTTTTCCTTAAAAACGTACGATGGCAGAAAAACTTCTTTCGTTTATAATTTTACTTATAAACAAAGCCCGATTTATACGCATTTGTAATTTATACTTTTGAAACTTACATCATATAATAAAAAACGGTAAGGAAGGAGATGAATCTATGCCAAAACACAGATTTAAAACTTTAAAACAAAGCAAAAAGATTCTAAGCACAATACTTGCCACGGCGATAGTGGTTACAAGTATTCCGGCTGTGGAATTTTTTAGAGGTGCTGTTAATGTAAATGCGGCAGTTACTTACGAACCTAAAAAAATAGGAGTTTCCTTAATGTGCAACGATATGTTGTCAGGGGACAATGCCGATAACGTATACAAAGCATTAACAAGAACCAACTCCTTAGCAGAAGATTCAAGGAACGGAAGTGCATTTAACAATGTAAATATGCTGGGTCTTACATACCAGAACAGGCATGGAGGCGCAGGAAAATCTTACTGGGCTGAATTAAAAAGCAGTAAGTTTGTTGGCCTCTATGATTTAGCAAAGAAAGGTCAGATTGAGCAAAGCATTTGTGCAAATGTTAAAAACCATAATCATAGAAGTACAAAACGTCATTGGAACAAAATAAAACAGTACGGAAAAATAATTTTCGGATACCCAAAAGCCGATAACAATGACTGGTTTTATGGCAGACTATTTGAAACAAAAGACAATTCTGATTATTCAGAAATTGGAGGAAACGGATGCTGGAATACAACTAATCCTGACAGAGGTTACAAAAAACGTCTTGTAGTATATATGACTGCAAAAAAAGGCTGTGACGGTTGTAGTGGCGCATACATAGAAAATGTATCTATAGCATTAAAGGATACCAAGGCACCTACTATTTCAAGTATAAAAATTACTTCAGCAGCTAACAGCGACAGCGAAACAACCTATTTTAAGGCAGGTCAGACCCTTTACGCTAAGGTAAAATTCAGTGAATATGTACGTTTGGCAGATAACAAGAATTCAAGTAAACAGTCTACTAATATTAAGTTAGGTTTGTCTTTAGCAAAGAAAAATACAAAGAATGCTACCCAGATTCAGGCAAATCTTGTTAGTTTAAAGAATGATACGGCAATTTTCTCTTACGACATACCGGCAACTATTAAGGTAAATAACAAAACAGAGGCTATGGATTACTTTGTATCAGGTCTTGCAGACATTGGTAAACAAAGCAGTCTTATAGTGAAATCATCAGCAAATAAGAACTCAAAATTTGACCGTGCATTTTTAGATAACAATGGAAATACACTTTCAAACAGTAGTTCAACCATATCAAAATTAAAAAGAGGTATAAACGATTCCACTAAATTTGAAAATGAAATTATAAAGACCACCAGTGCCATTACTGACATTGCAGGAAATCCGTTGGATATCAACAGCTTCAGGGATGATTCTGCCTACAAAAACGGTGTAAGCATAAGCAGGGTTTATTTAGATGCAGTAAGCCCTAACATTAAAAGTGTTAAGCTTTCATCTAATCAGAAAATAAACAATTTAAATGACAACGAAAACTATTATTTAAAGGTAGGAACAAAATTAACAGCCAGTGTGGAATATAATGAAAATATTAAAAAAGTTTCCGGAACAAACCTTGCCAAAATACAGGCAAAGTTTAATATATATAGTTCCGCAGGAAAACAGATTACGGCAAAAGCTAAAAGTATTTACTATGGTGATTCTACCAAAATCACTTTTGAACCGGTAACCATCACCGGTGATATGGTTATAAAACCAAAATCCAGTGGGAAAAAGAAGGAAGACTACAGAATAACCATATTAGATATTGAAAATAGAAATTTGTTAAAAGACTATTCGGATAATGAGGCAGGTACCGTTGGAGATTTAAGAAATGACACATCAAAAACATTTTACTTAGATAATAAGGCACCTGTAATTATGGTGGAAGATAGTGTGCCTGATGACACTAAAACTTATGATATGGCAAGATGCGATATAACCGGAGAGGTGTATAGAATTGTCCTTAACACAACTGATAATGATGAGGAAAGCGGAAGTGATAAAAAGCCTTTTGCTTCTGGTGTCAGAGATGGAAAAGGCTCTATAAGTGTTGATTTGCAAAGCAGCACCGTTAAAAAATTCAGGTATATTTTGTCACCGAAGGAACTTAGCAAAAGCGAGCTTTCCCGAAGAATATTTAAGGAAGGGGAATCAAACAAAAATCTGTTATTAGAAGGAACAGATGACAGCGATACAACTTTCACTCTTACAGGAGAAAGGACTTATGTATATTTGTATCTGAAATTTATTGACGAAATTGACTATTCCACGGTTACATCAGGTATAAAGGTCAAAATGACGGCGGCAGATGTAAACACTAACTCTGCTACAGCTACCATTAAATATAATTATAATCCGGAAGATAAGATTAGCCCTGAAATTTCATATAGGGGAATAAGCCTTAAGGAAAATGCAGATAACAGCGCATATCAGGAAGCTAAAGTCAGAATTAAAGACGAAGGTGGTGTTGACATAAACGCCATAAAGTATATATGGGTTAAAAAGGGAGAAGTGGTTCCGAAGTTAGAATCATACAAAGTTTTACCTGCCGGTATGGTGGAAACAGTAAAAACAAATAACGGAAAAGTAACGGAATGTATTGCAACCATAAAAACGGAAAATGTGACTCAGAACCAGGTTTATTCCGGAGACCTTTATGTGTACGCACAGGATGTATCAAGAAATAAAAATAACACTACAAGTGGAAAGTTAGTTACAGCAAACATTGATATGACTATGCCGGAAATGCAGATTTCATTGCCAACAGATGTTCCAAACAAAAAATCATCATTAGTAGTAGATGGACCTTTTACATCAAGTAGTAATGATGTAGGTATGTTTGTTGCTATTGAAGACCCTTGTAATGAAGGACACTATTTTGTCAGAAAACAGTCAGGAAAGTCAGCCTATATTGCATTAAATAGGGAAGAATTTTTAAATGGAGATGAATTCCCATATTCTGACGGATATGATAAAAATAAAATAAAACTGTGGACATATGCCAAAATTACCGGCAGTGGCAGTGAATACACCATTGCAGAGGAGGCAAAATTAGCAGATAACGGTACATACAGACAGAGATTTTTGGCTATAGCATCAGATAAATATTATGGAAAATTAAATGTAATGGCAGGTACCGGATTTAAGGCATCAGCATTTGAATGGGGCACCGGCACTATTAAATTTGATGCTTCAAAGGGAAAACTAATTAAGGATTCATTTGTTATGATTCCCGATATGTATTCCCTGTCAGATACTCAGGACATAGAACTTAATCTGCATCACATTTATTCCAAAAAGGCATTGAAGGTTGAATTGAAGGCTAAGGGTAATTATGGACAGCAGGTAGATAAAAAATTTTGTTATCAATACAACCCGGAAGATTATCAGCCGGAGTATTTATCTAGCCTTAAAAATGCAAAGTTTAGTTTTAAAATATCAAATATCAGAACTAATGATTTTGTGACAGAGGACATAAACTACAATTCTGAAAATACATATATTAAGCTTAAAAATATAGACACAGGAAAATATGTTTATCAGTGGCAGTTAGCGACAGGAGTTACAACTGATGAAATAACCATACCGGAAGACCTTAAGTTAGAAAACGGTCATTATGCAGTGGAAGTATCTATTTGTAATTATGTAGATGGAGAGGCAAAGGATTGTATTTCAACAGCTACCTACGATGATATTTACCTGTATGATTATTCTAATGAAATGACGGAAGCTTTTGGTATTGACAGCGTATCAACCAAAATTAATTTTACCGCCAAGGATGAACATGGAAATGATGAAAAGCCACCATATTACGGCTTTGTAAAAACCGGAGACTACAACTTTACAAGAAGTTTTGTACAGGAAAGAGAAAAGGATTATACATCTGATTTCAAGGAGGCATATGATGCAGATACATTATATCTTGGAAACTGTGCCACAGACACTTATGATGGTAATCAGGTAATTTCATATGACAGAACAATTAAAATGTCAATAAATGCCATGGAAAAAGATGATTTGGATAATTACTGGATAAAAGTGTGGGCAGGAGACGGAGAAAATGTCGGAGCAGTAAAATGGTTTAAGTTTGAAAGTTTTAATGACACAGACAAAACAATGTCCATTAACATCAAACCAATTGATGCAGCAAAGGTTAAAAATGCAGAAACTCCTGAAGATTTTTATGCATCAGACATTTCAGACACTGTATGCGAAATACCTGTGTTTGAAGGTTCAAATACTATTTCATATCAGATTATGAATATAGGTGGAAATAAGTCTGAAGTCCATGAAATAGAAATTATGTATCACACTAAGGCACCGACCCTTAACATAGATATTGACAAACCGGATAAGGTTGTAACAGCTATGGAAGCAAGGGTTATGGAAATTAGCAGTGACTTAGTAATTAAAGATGTAAATCTTTACGAAACTGACTTTAAGGGTGATGAGTCAAAAGTTAATGCAATAGATGAAAGAACCTTTAATTACAGTAAAAATGGAAGGCATTTGTATTATGCAATAGACGGATATTACAATTTATCTTTCAGACAGTTTTATATTGAAAACATAGACAGCTATGTGCCGACAGCTTCCTTTAAGTCTGTAAATCCTGCAACTTATGTTTCTCTTGATAGTGAAGGAGAATTTAACGGTCACATGGAAAATGCAAGTTTAGAGGTGGAAGTTTTAGATGATAAGTCGTTAATGGAATCAGACATTAAAATATCAGTAGATGGAAGAGAACCATATGCTGTGGATTTAAGTGATAAGTGGGATTACGGAGACGGCTACGGTGGAACCTATATTGGCAGACAAAGACTTGAAAATACAGGAATGAAGGAAATTCAGATATCCTTTGGCCCTGAGCAGGATGGCAGATATTATCTCAACATATATATAAAAATGAATGATGATATAGATGCCACAAAGAAATTCAAGGAAAAAGTTAACCATACAGTGGACATCAGTGTAAGCGACCAGGTAGGAAATGAGCTGGACAAAAAAATAACTACTGATGGCAGGGAGTTTTACGGATTGAATAATGTTCCTAAAATCAAGGAGGTATACCCTCAGCCGGATGCTGAAATGATTACCTTGGGATTTACTGCCAATGTAAGGGTAACTAACATAAACGGAAATGATGTTCCTGAAAAAGTATATGAAAGAATGGACATGATGGATCGTTTCCCTATAACTAAGGCAGAGAAAATGGGACATTACTTTGAAGGAGCAGACTTAGGAGATATTGTATTAAAGGATTACTTTGGAATCAGTAAGGACGGAACATACAGTATTGAATATAAGGATGTTTACAATAACAGGTATAAGGAAACTTTTAAGGTTGAAGATTTCTTTGGAAATTATGCGGCAGACATTCAGTATAGTACATTGTCAAAAACTAACCAGAATGTTGTAGCTACAATTACAGGAGTGGATAAAAAAGCTGAGCTTAGTCTTAAGGAGGGCAGTGAAGAAAGCAACAACTATAAGATAACCTGGAATAAAGATAAGTCCAAGGCAACCATAGAGTTTAGTCAGAATGACTCAGTTACATTTAACCTTACGGTCAAGGGTGCAGCAGAGGAAAAAACTGTTGAATACAATGTTTCCGTAGGAAATATTGATAAAAAAGCACCGGATGACGTTCAGGTAACATGGGTATTTAAGGAAAACGGCGATATTTACACAGGAGCAGTTATTAATCCTGAAGATTTGCTATACCTTACTACAAATAATGACATAGATGTGTATATATCTTCTCCATCAGAGGATATATATGCAGTAAATGGAAAGGAACTTAAATATACATTTACATATTCAAAGGATATGGATAGAAGCTACACCTTTGAATATGCAGATGAATGTGGAAATGAAGGAAAGCCGGTTACGGTTACCCTGCCGGATGAACTGGTAATGATGCCATATGAGACGCCGGTCCCGGAGGAGGGAGAAGAAAGGGAAGATAAGGATGCACCAGGTATTTCAGCAGAGGTGTATGCCGTATATGATGGTATGGCGGAATACAAAACATCTTGGAATCCTGACAGTGATACCTTTGAGGAAATTGCTGAGGACATAGGTTATACCGGCGGATACAAAATCAAATACACTTTATTTGACCAAAGTAAGTCAAAAATAGTTGTATTAAATGGTTTAAATGCATCTGCAAAGGACGTTACTTATGACAGCTCTTCCCAGAAAATTGATGGAGTGAAGGTTTCAGAAAATGATGGCACTGTAATTATAACAAGGAAGTGTTCAATCACTGTTGTAGCTGTAGATGAAAAGGGAAATAAAGTATCCCATAGTTATGCACCATCAAAATTTGATACGGAAAAACCTACAGTTACGGTAAAGAAGGTAGGAAAGAGCTTTACATTAATGAGGTTGCAGTTCTATACCGACGACAATACTGATGCTAAAAATCAGAATGGAACCATAGTTCCTGTAACCACAGGATTAAAAATGGGATTAGATGAGGACGGATATTATTATTACAAAGAAATAACTAATAATGGAACCTATAATACAACCTTTAAGGATAAGAGTGGAAACAGAACTACCGTAACCACAAAGATAACTGAAATTGATAATCAGGCGCCTACTATTAAGGTATCGTCATGGAGTCCATGTTACACCAATGATGGAAAGGCATACGAAAAGCTGGCACCGACAGAGCCGGTTAATACTTCAGTAACCTTGTCCTTAGACTTTGATAAGACGGTGTCAGAGCTTAAGGTGTTCTACCAAAAAGGTGATACTTGGGTTGAGGATAAAAATACATTCTCAAAGACCTTTATTGAATTAGGAGGAAGAACGGCAAAGGTTGACTTTAATAACAAGGTTTTAGGAATTGTTAAGGTAGTGGCTACATCGCCTAACGGCATGAGCAATGAGATTACGGATATTGATTTGGTAGGAATTATTGATAAGACGGCACCGAAAGTTACATTTACCCAAAAGACGGAGAATAACACAGTAAAGGTAATTTACAAAGCTGACGAAAAGGTTCTTGTAACAGGTTGTGATTATGACACAACCTACGGTGCTAATACGGAAATTCCTTTTACAATAAAGGAAAACGGAACATATCAGCTTACGTTTACTGACATGGCAGGAAATGTAACGGAAAAAACCATTACCGTGAACACCATAGATGAGACACCACCTAGTGTGTTTGCAGTAGGAATGCCGGAGGATTATGTTACTCCTGAAAATTGCAAGGTAAAGGTTACCATGTCTGAAAAGGGAACCATTACTTTCCAGGGAAAAGACTACAGTGTTAATGCACCGGTAGATGCCAACAAAGATGGAAAATATGTAGGTGACGAGTTAGACTGGATTAAATTACCTATTAATTCCAATGGAAGCTATCAGATAAAGGCAACTGATGAGGCAGGTCTTGTATCCTACAAGCTGTTGGAAATTAAATATGTAGATGAGGTAGCACCTCACATTCAGTTTAATAAATCAGTAATAAGTGTATCTCAGGGAACTTCCGTAAAGGAATTAAAGGAAATGCTATTAGACGATAACACCTTCATATTGTGGGATAATGTGGACTTAGCACCACAGATTACCATTAAAAATATGTTAAGTGAAAAACAGTTAAAGGTTCAGGGCATATACGAGGTAACATATGTTCTCACAGACAGTGCAGGAAACAAACGTAATGTAAACAGATATGTAAAGGTTATTAGTTCAGCAAACCTTAAGGTAAGGGCTAACGGAGAATTAATGACATCCTGTGACACAACGGTATTGTTTGACAGCAACGTAGACATTACTCTTGAAAAATCCAAGAGGGTAGGTGAATCCTTTAAGATTTACTATAAAGAGGGAATCAGAAAGGCAGGTTCCATGAAAAATGCCAAGGTTTCTAAAAATGGTAAATTGACGGATTTAGGAAAGGGATTCCATACCTTGTACATTGTTACACAAAATAAAGAGTCATATTTAACATATCTTTATATAATCAGATAGGAGGACAGATATATGAAAAAAATATTTAACAAAAAAGTTTTTAACAGCATTATCTGTCTGGTACTTTCAGCAGTGTTGGTTATAACAGGGATGCCGGTGGATTCACTGGCAGCCCCAAATGAGCCGGCAACTAATGAAGGTGACAGATTTGAGATAAACAGTCAAATTCTTTCATTGGAGAATGATTATACATCTGTCCATATGTCCGGTACAAATGGAGGGTTTTATATATCAAATGTAGAAGGTGATAAAACAATAAAATCTGACAACAATAAGGAACTTTTGTATCACAGTGATGATTTTGATACATCATTTACATCCTTTAAAATAACAAAAAACGGAGAAACAAAAAATTACATTTTTGGTGAGGATTACTCCTATGAAGGAATAAAAACAAGTCCTGTAACTGTATCAAAGGATGCCACCGGACTGTCAGCTAAGTGGACATTAGGGGAACTTGAGTTTACCCAGCGTTTAGAACTGGCAAATTCAGGCTCTAATGAACATGGAATGGTTTGCATAAGCTATAACGTAAAGAATAATGGAACAGATGATGTAAAAATAGAAGCAAGAATACTTTTAGACTCAGCCATTGGCAGTCAGGATTATGTATATTATGAACTTCCTGATACATCATATAGCAGCGACATTATACAGAAGGAATGTATTATAAAAGCCGGTGAAGTGCCATCAACCTTTTATGCTTATGATGATTTAAAAAATCCTTCAGCTACAGCTAATACTGTTATTTCATCAAAGGGAATGCTTAAGCAGATTGCTTTTGCCCACTGGAATTCTTTAGCAGCAACAGATTTTGATTTTGCTCCAAATGAATCCTTTGATTTTACCAGTGATGGAAATGAAGAATACGGTACAGCCGACAGTGCCATGGCAATGTATTATGACTTGGGAACAGTTAGTGCAGGGAAACAGGGATTAGTAAATACATATTATGGTGTATATTCTAATGAAAAGGTTAAGCCGGAAGTTGACACAGTAGCGTTTAACATGACGGCACCGGCTACTCTTAGCCTGTCAACTGACGGAAAACAGTATATATCTAACTGCAATAGAGACGAAAGTGGTAAGTTTAAGGAAGACGGAATTTTTAACATTCAGGCATCCCTTAAGAATGTATCAAATAATACAGATTACAACGAGGTAGTTGTAGCAGTTTATGCATCAGAAGGGATTACACCGTTAAATGAGCATCAGCAGAAATTATCCTATGAAACCAGCTATGCCAGACCTTTTACCAGTTCTTACGTGGACTTTAAAAAGGGAACAAACATTAACATACCGTTTTATTTTAAGGCGGATGTGGATACCTCTGCCAGCTACAGAAAAATAACCTTTAGGGTATACAAAATATCAGATGGAACAGATTCAAATCTTTTGTACGAAAATATGTTGTATGAAGGCTCAACTTATGTGTTGTGTCCGGGAGGAAATGGAAAACTTCCTGAAATAACCTTTAATAGTGCAACACCAAAGATTTTGTACAATGATTTATCAAGACATTTGTACATTACAGGAAGAAATTTTGGCATGCTTGAAGATAAAAGCAGATATACTCTCTATGCCCAGGGTGAGGATGAGAGATATGAAATACCTTCTTCTAACATAACCATATATGCTGAGGAAAACAAGCTGGATATTCTTTTTAATGAGAAAATGAAACCGGGAACATATCAGCTTATATTTGACTGGACGGAGCCACCTGGTGGAGTTGCCAAAAAGCTTACAGGAGAGGCACTTTCCATAGTAATGTCTGATGATATGAAGTATAGAAACGATTACTACGGACTGTTGGCAGTAGTTCAGGAAAAAGGCACTAAAGGGGACAATGCCAAATATGATATAAAGACATTTTCCGATGAAAAGGAATACGAAAAAAATAAGAAAGAATATGAAGAAGTATTACTTTTGTTTAAAGGGGACTTTATAAAGGATGATACTTTTGATAAAGGGGATGATAAAAGCAACGTAAAATATGTTGCAAAGTCAATTAATGGGGAAAAAGACAAGGTTGTAATTAACGGATGTATTGATGCCTTTGACGGCACCGTAATTCTTACTAAAAAGGATGGAAAAATAGATACGGACTTTGATGATATTACATTAAATGCATCTGTGGAAAACACAAGAATATATAAGGGAAATGCCGGATTTACGTCCATTGAGGATGGGGAGGAAATTACCCTTGTACCATATAATACTGACGGTAAGGAATTAAAGGATTTTGGAGATGAAACCATTACCCTTGTATATCCTTCAGCCCTTAACGGATTAATGACCATTGCAGGAATGGCGTTTAACTTATCTTTCGCAAAACTTGGCATGATGTATGACACCAAGGCAGAAAGAGCAGCTGATGTAAAGGCAGGGGAGGCAAAAGGATTTGTAATGTCCTTTTCAGCACGTTTGGATTTAAGCTTCCTTATTCCGCTATCAAAGCGTGGAAGCACCGGAAGTAATACAGGAAACAACAGTGGTTGCAACGTATTTTCCGATATGGGAGCCAAGGCAAAAGACCTTAGAAATGAATGGGTTAAAACTTTCAAGAGAAATAATGGAACATCAGGCTCCATAAAGGATGATGACGATAAAGGGGAAACTCAGGGAACAGTAGAGGTTAAAAACGTCCTTTACGGAATGAATCAGGGATTTATCGGCGTTAATTTTGACGCGGAATTAAAGGTTCCGGGATACACCACTTCAATGCCTAACATTGAAGGAAAGTTAGAGGTAAATACCGTTAATGACTGGTCATTTAGTGTAGAAGGAAAAGCAGCCTTCCTTAAATCCATAACCTTAGAGGTTAAGTTAGGATTTAAGAGCAACAACAACGTTCCTATAGTGGATAATCTGTACTTCTATATTCAGGGAGTAAAACCGGGAATTAACTTAGATTCCATGGGTGTAAGCTGGATTATGGGAGGCGGTGGCGGATTTGAAAACATGTATGACACACTGTTTTGTGCCAGCGAAGTACCACCAATCCGACTGCTCCTTAGCGTATCCTTCGGACTATTTCAGGCTTTAGATGCCAGAGCGGATTTCTCTTTGGGACTTACAGGATTTGGGGTAAAAATATCAAATCTTAAAGTTTCAAATACTGACATAAAAATTATGGATTACGCTAAACTTCAGGTAGACTGGATACCTTACTATAAGCTTCTTATGCAATGTAGCATAAAGTGTCTTGGAGTAATAGAAGGTAAGGGTTATATTATAATGGATACCAGTACAGGAGCAGAAGAAGCCTTTGAGGCATATGCTCAGGCGGCAGTTAAAATTCCTGATGTCATTCCATTAATTGGTGGAATAGAAGTAGGAAGTGCAGCTCTTGGACTTAACACAACCCGTATATGGGGAGCACTTAAGGTTTTAGGATTTTCAACAGGTATATCTTATGTATATGGTGGTGATTTGTCATTTGGCTCTGAGGCAAAGGTAGAGCCAACGTACCCGCAATATTTGGAGGAAGCCGGTGTGAAAGACATTAATGGCAAAACATGGTATGCAGTAGGATATGATGCCGAAAAGAAGGATACTCTTTACATGAGTCTTGCTTCAAATATTCATGAAACGTCATCTTCAACAGTAGGAAATCTTTTAGCAGATGGAAGTGGCAGTGTGTCATCAAGTCTTCATTCTGATATAACAAAGACCTATCACGATTTTACATTAGGTCAGTACGAAAACGGCGGTGCTCAGGTGTTAAGTGTAGCTTTTAGTGCAGATACCTTAGAACAGGCTGACAAGTCAAAAGCAGGATTTAAGATTAAAGATGAAGCAGGTAAGAAAATCACTTTGAAGTATTATGATAATTCAAAGAGTGATGAAGAAAATGCAGATGCAAATGCTAACTTCTCATATGATGAAGATAAAAAACAGGGAACCATAGTAGTGTCCTTTACAGACAAAAATCTTTATAACAACACTTATAAAGTAAATACAGTAGAATCTTCAGAACTTATTCTTTATGCTGTGGATCCGCTGCCGGAAGTAACTACGGTAAGTGTAGCAAAAACTAAATATTCTGACACAGACAATAAGGTAACAGTGAACTGGAATGGAAATGCCAAGATGACTGACCTTGATAAAATGGATATTTATGTTGTAGAGGATTTAGATGTGGAAAGTGAGGGAGGAACTCCGGTTGCAACTCTTACTAAAAAGGATATTGCAAAGAAAACCACTACCATACAGCTTCCAAAAACTCTTACAGCAGGTAAATACTATATCCGTGTTGTATACAGTAAGGAAGATGTTACTACAGGCATAGTAAATACCACAGGCACTTTTGAGTACACCAACAATACCCAGCCGGCCAAAATCGGAAGTGTTTCAGTATCTAACGCAGGAGACTTACAATTTAAAGCTCAGGTGGATGCAGCAGGGGATAATAAATGTGCAGGAGCTGTATTTAAGGTATATGAAGTAAATGAAAAAGGTGAAAAAACAGAATTGCCGGATTACACTGTTTCCGCAGCAAAAAATGAGGCAAAGGAAATATATGCCATACTTGGAGGCAGCAGTGAAAACAGTTCTGAAAATGAAAATGGCAAAACTGTTGTAAAAAAAGAAGGGCTTAAGGCTAATGGAAAGTACATAATTTCAGCCACACCTTTTAATAAATTGATGGATAACAAGGGAAATCTTACAGGATTAACTTATGGCGAAGAAACATTTTCAGATGAAATTGTACTTAATACACCAAACAAGGCCACCATTCAGCTTACTGCTGATAAGAAAAAATATCAGGTAGGAAGATTAGAGCATGTAAAGGATGATAAGGAAAATGTTGTGGAAAAAACAGTAATGTATGACACATATGATTCTTCAAACATTAACTTTACAGCTACATCTGATATGAAAGTGTCAGGAACATGGGTGTTAGATGGAGAAGAAGTTGAAACAGGAACCTTTACGGATAATAACTCCATACCTATTTCATTAAGTAACATAGCAGATGGTGACCACACCATAACGGTATATGGAAAAAATGAAAATGGAGACGGATTTAGTGAATCTTTCGTATTTAACGTAGATACCACAGCGCCAACATTGCTTCTTAAGTCACCTACTAAGGGTTCAGGCTTTGAGGAAGACGGTACTTTAACAGTAAGTGGAATGACGGAAGATGATGCCTATATTACAATTAATGTAGACGGAAAGCCGATTTTGAGACAGAAAACTTTAAAGGATATTAAGGCAACAATTGGAGAAGAAGGAGATTTCTCATTTGATATTAATATCGGTAAGGGTTATTATAAAAAGGAAGTAGAAGTCATTGTAAGTGATGAAATCGGAAACACTCAAAAGGCACAGTGCGAAGTCTTTAACAATGGAATGGGAAATGTTAAAAGTTTAGATGTGGCGTTGAGTGCCGATACTACTGATAATACGGAAAAGGAATGGATTTCTTATTCTAATAAAAACCTGTTCTTAAGCGATAAGGATGACACATCAGTGGCAATGCAGTTATGTGCCATAACTAATGACAATAATACCATTGTTTTAAATGGCATGGAAAATGTTGACTGGAATATGAAAGCGGTTCTTGGAAGTGCTGAAATGGATAGCAACAAACTTACAGTGAAAAAAGGCAGTCACGGTTTTGTTGAAGGAAAGCTTATTCTGGTAGATGGAGCAGCATTATCAACATCATTTACCTTTGGAGCTGAGGTTCAGGGACAGACACAGGAAAAAGGCTACAAGGTTATTTATAAGGCTAACGGTGGAAAGGGAGCCATGACAGACCCTAACAGTCCTTATAGTAAAAACGACTCTGTATTAGTTTCAAAATGCGGATTTACCTATCAGGGTAAAACCTTTGTATCATGGAACACTAAGGCAGATGGCTCAGGAACCACATATGTTCCGGGAGACAAATTCTATATTAAAGGTGATGTTACCTTGTATGCTATATGGAAAAAATCCTCCAGTGGAGATAGTGTAAAACCGGGAGATAATAGCACTGTAAAAGTAGGAAGCACCCAGACTGTAGGAAAGGCAAAATACAGAGTGACATCCCAAGGAGCAGTAACATATCTTGGAACAACTGACAAGAAGGCTAAGAAGCTTACAATACCTGATACCATAAAGATAAAAGGTAAAACCTATAAGGTTACGGCAGTGGGAACTAACGTAACTAAAAGTAATAAGAAGCTTACCAGCGTTATAATAGGAAAGAACGTTACGGTTATAGCAGCCAAAGCCTTCTACAAGAAAAAGAAACTAAAGAGAATTAAGTTTAAATCATCTAAGATTTCAAAAATTGGCAAATATGCTTTTAAGGGCATAAGCAAAAAGGCAGTGTTTAAGGTGCCAAAGAAAGCCAAAAAGAAATACAAGAAGAAACTTAGTAAAAAAACAGGATTTGTTAAGAAAACAATGAAAGTAAAATAAGGCATAGAGATGCCCCTTAAGGTCTGAAAAACTTTAGGGGCATCTGGTGCTGTTATAATTGGAGCATAGGTTATGGATAAAATTAAAAAAATTTTAAACAGAAATAAAAAAAAGGCAGTTTTAGTGGCAGTTGTTTTATGCGTATTGGTGATAATCGCAGTGGTATTGGTGCTTAACGGTGGCAACGGCAGTGGTGACAGAAAAAGGGCAAAACAACTGTATGACAATGCAGAAAAGGAAATTGACGACATTAAAAAGGATGTTCCTAAAATGGACAGAGATACTTTTATAACCATAGATGACAAGGTGATAGTGGGATTTGTGGAAATTCCGGATAAAAATATCAGATATCCTGTAATAAATGTATTTGACAAAAACACCTATGCATATTCCCTGTGTAGAAGTGGTGATGGTATGCCCTGGGATATAGAAGGTATGACTATTTACGGAATAGACTCATTTACAGATGTCCTTGATGAAATAAAAAACGGGGATAAGCTGATATTTGAAGACTTGGCCGGAGAAAAATATGAATATAAATATGAAAAAGATGCAGAGAAAGATAAGAATAAAGTAATAGATTATGGAATAAAAATACGTAAGGTGGATAGCGAAGGGAAAGAAAAAGGATATTTTTTGTTTGTAAGAGATTAAAAAAGTACATCATTAATAATGTAGGAAGACATTATTTAGTAAGAAAATGTTAGAACGTTAGGAAAAAACAATAAAAACTGATAAAAATATCGAAAAAAAGAAATGCTATAACACTGAAAGGTGGAGAGCTTTGTGAATATTACAAATGGGGCTGTAAAAAAAGTCCTTTTATAAGTAATATGGATATAAAAATTAATTTAGCAGGGTTAATAATTGAAATTGAAGGATTCCCTTATAAGGATGTACCTGAAAATATGGTGCCTTTTATATGTGATAATGAAATGGAGGATTGCGAGGATGATCAGGAGGATTATTAGTTACAGGATATTTTTTCCTTGTTTTGGGTGGGGTATTTTCCTCAGTAATCCATGTGTACAGATTTCTACGTGTTGGATACCCTAGAATCCTAATAGTTTCAGTTACAGACTCTGTTTGATGATATATCCGTAGTGCAATATCTTTTTGTTCTTTTGAATACATAAAAAGGCTCCTTTCGAAGCCCTATAGTAGTCCAGAATTTTGTCCGCACCCTCCTCTCAAATTGGCGCAGCAATTGGTTGAACGATGCACCATTTTTGCCCTATTGTTCAACTAACAAATAGTGTTTCAAAACCCAATGAATCTATTATTTCATGTACAAAAGGAAGCATTACTGCTTCCTCTTTAATTTCCGGTAATCCTACAACCTGATAAGGTTGATTTTTAATTTTATAGAACTATTTTTTTTTCTTATCTTTATCTAAATCATATTTTCCACTAACTAGATTTTTTCTGATTTTTCTAGGTGAAGCTCCCATAGCTGCATCGTTCAACATATCTTTTGTTGAAGTATTGTGTGTTGGATAATTATCCAATACATAATTTTTCCATAAAATCCAACCTGCGATCATTATTATTGATATTACTAATTCCATTTTTTACACCTCCATTTACTTCCGTTTCTTTATTTTATATTAATAATTTTACCATATTACCTGTCCCATAAAAAGGACTTATACAACTATTTTTTATTCTTTAAATGTATTTTTAAACGCTAGATTTTGCTTGCAACTACGATTGCAAACTTG
>OLOJ01000609.1_pt1 | contig 36753 bp, 26 predicted proteins | sample 1672251 | NCBI WGS metagenome assembly OLOJ01 (sample SAMEA3136664, study PRJEB25190) | human gut metagenome | biome: human gut; feature: human-associated habitat; material: faeces | place: Austria | collected 2013 | reverse complement strand
GTGGGGCGTCGAGCTCGGCAAGCAGCTTGCCAAGCAGATCACCCCGGCCATCTCCCAGGACGACGACGCCCTCGCCGCCCAGGACGCCTCCACCCAGAGCCTGATCAAGTTCTACCGCGCAAATCGCGAATTCTGATTCGCTTTGCTCGGTCAGAATTCGTGATTCGCGCGACCGCGGCTGTGCTGTCTGGTGGGCAGTCTGGCGACTGCCCACGTCGCGAATTCTGATTCGCTTTTCTAGCTCCCCTCAATACTGAGGGGAGCTGTCAGCGAAGCTGACTGAGAGGGAGTTATGGAACGCTCCGTATGCTCCCCCCTCAACTATGACTGTTGCCGGCGGCGAAACTACTGGAATAATCACCGTCCATCGGACTCTCACCTTCTTCAAGCCGTGCGCTGAAACGCCAAATCAATACCATCGTCGGTATCCATGCGACCAGCAGGAGGGACGGAAAGTATTCGAATCCGCCATCCGTGCTGCCTCGGCCAAACTGATGCGTTAATAACGGAGAGAGACGACGACACGCCGATACTGTCCGCAATAATCCGTAAAATGGTCAATTGCTGTGTCGAGAAGTGGGCCGCCGCATAAGCCCACGTCTCCATGGGTCCAGCCCGAACGGCCGCAAGGCCTGACTTTCGGCGGATCGGCAGGCTTCCCAAGGGCAAACTCGAGGGATAACGAGAACAGGCCAACGCGCGCGATGCGTAATCGCGTGGATGGCCCCAGATCTGTGGCTGATATGCGGCAGCACTGAAGGAAAACAATGGTTAACGCTGTTGAGGCTTTTGACGCCAAGCACATGAAGCCGGCCGAGGAAATCCCGGCCTTCCGTCCCGGCGACACCGTCGACGTGAACGTGAAGATCCAGGAAGGCAACAACTCCCGTATCCAGACCTTCACCGGCGTGGTGATCGCTCGTAAGGGCGCTGGCGTGCGTGAGACCTTCGTGGTCCGCAAGATCAGCTTCGGCACTGGTGTGGAGCGTCGCTTCCCGGTGCACTCCCCGTCCATCGACTCCATCAAGCTCGTGCGTAAGGGCCGTGTGCGCCGCGCCAAGCTGTACTACCTGCGCGCTCTGCGCGGTAAGGCCGCTCGTATTGCCGAGCGCCGCGACAACTCTGCTAAGTGAGTCGATTCGCGGGTGCAATCGTGAGCCTGATGATGCAGGCGCGCGAATAAACCGTGAAATTCAGCCCGGAACCGTTTCGGTTTCGGGCTGTTTTCGTATTTTCCACGTATGATGGACGGGCGCCGGCACCCCTCATATCCGGCAGCATGAATCGCGAGGAGATGGTATGCAGGACGATCAGGATAACGGCGAATTCCCGATTTCCGACAATCCGGAGAGCAACCAGACCTCGTATGATGACGAGGCCGATGCCCGCGATTCCCGTACGTTCCAAGTCGCCGACCACGGCATCGCCCTGTCCCCGGTTCCCCCGGCACCGGCGCGCCCGGCGCACGCCGCTTCTTCCGCTGGCGCGGGTGCAGCCGCTGGCGCGAATGCCGCGGCAGCATCATCGTCAGATGATGACCACTTCACCCTACGCGACTTTTTCCTGTGGTGCGGCGTTCCCGTGCTTATCGTGCTGCTGATTCGCATTTTCGCCGTCGGCTTTTACGAGATTCCTTCGCGCTCGATGATGGACACCATGGTGCCCGGCGATCGCGTGGTGACCAGCAAGCTCACCCCCAAGATCTTCGATTTGCAGCGCGGCGACGTCGTGGTATTCAAAGATCCCAACAACTGGTTGAACGAGGAGCAGAGCAGCGCTCCCGGTGGCGGGTACCTCATCAAGCGACTGATCGGCCTGCCCGGTGACGTGGTCGAATGCAAGGGCGCGGGCCAGCCGGTGACCATCAACGGCGTGGCCATCAATGAGACCTCCTACATTCGCCCCGGCGTGGACCCGAGCGCCTTCCCGTTCTCGGTAACCGTGACCGAGGGCCGCGTGTTCGTCATGGGCGACAATCGCGCCAATTCCGCCGACTCCCGCTATCATCAGGATGACGGCGATCGCGGCTTGGTTCCCATCTCCGATGTGGTCGGAGTCGGAATCGCGAAATACTGGCCGCTTGACCGGCTTGGTGCGATTGATGACCACCACGAAGTCTTCAAGGACGTGCCTGACGCTTCCGGCTCGAATTCCTGAGTCTTTTTTTGAACCGTGTGAGTCTTTGAACTGATTGAGTTCCGGGCCGTCTGAACCCTGAACCATATGAATCCTGGACCGTCTGAATCCTAACCATTGTGAGACGATGGGAGCCGCGCATGATTACCCCGACACTTGACTTGGAACGCAGCCTTGCGGCCCAGGGCTATGACCTTATCGCTGGATTCGATGAAGTCGGCCGCGGCGCGCTCGCCGGCCCGGTGATGGTCGGGTGCGCCGCCATTTGGGCCCGTGATTTGGAGCCGTTGGATGGCGATGATGCCGTCGAACTGTCCGGGCGGACCTACCTCGGCGTGCCGGACGGCGTGGCCGACTCCAAAATGCTCACCGAACATAGGCGCGAGGCGATTTTCGACGAACTGCGCGACTGGTGCGCGGCCTACGCCGTAGGCCAGGCCAGCAACACCGAGATCGACGAATGGGGCATCACCTACGCGCTCGGCGTGGCCGCCCTGCGCGCGCTCAGCCAAGTCGAACGCGAACTTGGCTTACGACTTAGAGGGGAATCGACGATAAAAAAGGCTTCGGGGGAGTCTGCGGGGAAGATTGTGGAAGGTCGTCCGGGAGACTCCGTAGGGGAATCCATTGGAAATTGTGGGGAAAGCGTTCGCGCCCTGCCCAAAGTCGCCGGAATTCTCGACGGGCCGAGCGATTACATCACCAAGGCGCTCAACACGTTCGACGCGCCGGACGTGCCGATTCCAGCCGATATAACGACCAAAGTCAAAGGCGACCAGCATTGCGCCACCGTCGCCACCGCGGCGGTCATCGCCAAAGTGACCCGAGACCGGCTGATGGTCGACCTCGCGCAAAGCAACCCACGTTACGCCGCCTACGAATGGGCTCATAACAAGGGCTATGGTTCCGCCGCACACCGTGCCGCCATCGCCGAACACGGGCCGACTCCGCTCCATCGTGTCTCATGGCACCTGACCTGAGCCGCGTGCGACACGATAGTGTGAGCGCTAACGCAAAACTGTTGTGGACGCGCTAAAGTCAGTATTGATTAAGGTACAAGCCTGGCCGTGCACGGATGCCGGCCGCCAGCGGGGAGGTTAGGTAGCATGGTGACCAGCCGCAAGCCAAGCAAACGTCCGTCCATGTTCGAAGTGGCCAAGCTCGCCGGAGTCAGCCACCAAACCGTCTCCCGTGTGATCAATGACTCGCCGGACGTTTCCGACGCCACCCGTGCGCGAGTCCAGGCCGCCATTGACCAACTCGGCTACCGCCCCTCCAACTCCGCGCGCGCACTGGCTTCCCGCCGTTCGCGCACCATAGGGCTGATCGCCGGAGGCCTCAAATTCTTCGGCCCGATTTCCTCCATCTCCTCCATCGAATCCATGGCCCGCGAGCACGGTCTGTTCATGAGCGTGATGATGGTCCACGAGGCCTTGTGCGCGCAGGCCGACTTCGACAACCTGTGCGACACCTTCAACGAGCAGAACGTCGACGCCTTCATCTTCCTGACTCCGACCGACGTGATGTTCGCCGCCGCCTGCCGTGCGCGAGTCACTCAGCCGCGCGTCATCGTCACCGCCACCCACGGCCAAATGACCGTGCGTGAGGGATTGGGCCTTATCTCCACCGAAAACAAGCGTCGCACTGCGCTGGTCGGTATCGACCAGTGGGGTGCAATGGCCAAAGTGGTGGCCTTGCTGGGCGAATACGGGCACAAATCGGCTCTGTATTTTGCCGGTCCCAACGAATGGCGCGACGCCCACACCCGACTGGATGCGTGGCGCAAGCTCGCCGCCTCCCGATCCATCGATTCACAGATCGTGCGCTGCCATACGTGGGATGCCTCTGAGGCATATGCGCACATGAATCATCTCATTGATGAGTATGGGCGTCGAGGCGCGGCGTTGCCCACCGCGGTCGTCGCCGCGAACGACAATCAGGCCGTTGGCATCATGCGCGCGTTGCATGAGCATGGGCTTCGGATTCCGCAAGACATCAGCGTGGTCGGATTCGACGACATGTCTGGCGTGGATAACATGTACCCACCGCTGACCACCGTGCATCCCGATTTCGAGGGGCTCGGCGTGGCCGCCATGCGAGAGACGCTGCGCTTGCTGGGGGAGGGCGGCGAGCCGACCTTCCTGACCACCCAGCACGGCATGGGGCTGATTCCCGCCGAGGTGCGTGCCCGGCGGTCCTTGGGGCCGGCTCCTCGGCGGTAAATTGGCGCTGTTATCAAACCGTTATGATGCGTGACACGGCATAAGTTGTGTCGAATGCGGGTTGTCGGTACAATGTTTTTTGGAAATTGTGAGCGCTAACACCCTCCCCAAGGAAGGGGATAACAACGCCGGCGCTCCAAGGCAAAGGAAAGATATGGCAGCAACCGACAACGCGGCCGAGCAGGTCGCCCACATCGCCGAGAAGATTCGCGCTGGCAAGACCACGCTGGGCATCGAATTCGGCTCCACCCGCATCAAGGCCGTCCTCATCGACGACAACTTCCAGACCATCGCCTCCGGCGACTACAGCTGGGCCTCTCACTTGGAGGATGGTCTGTGGAGCTACACCACCGAGGAGATCTGGGGCGGTTTGCAGTCCGCTTACGCCTCCATGGCCAACGACGTCGAGACCGCCTATGGCGAGAAGCTCACGCACGTCGGCCACATCGGCTTCTCCGCCATGATGCACGGTTACCTCGCATTCGACGAGGCCGGCGAACTGCTGGTGCCGTTCCGCACCTGGCAGAACACCAACACCTCCGAAGCTCACAAGAAGCTCTCCGAGCTGTTCCAGTACAACATCCCCGAGCGTTGGTCCATCGCTCACCTGTACCAGGCCGTGCTCAACAAGGAAGAGCACGTCTCCAAGGTGGCTTACTTCACCACACTCGCCGGTTACGTGCACTGGAAGCTCACCGGTAAGAAGGTCCTCGGCGTGGGCGATGCCTCCGGCATGTTCCCGATTGACCCGACCACTCACACTTACGAAACCGCATTCATTGAGAAGTTCGACGCTCTACCTGAGGTCGCAGCCCAGCCGTGGAAGCTGGAGAACCTGCTTCCTGAGCCGCTCGTGGCCGGCACTCCGGCTGGCGAGCTGACCGAGGAAGGCGCCAAGCTGCTCGATCCGTCCGGCGCCCTGAAGCCCGGCATCGTGCTCGCCCCGCCTGAGGGCGACGCCGGTACTGGCATGGTAGCCACCAACTCCGTGCGCGTACGCACTGGTAACGTCTCCGCCGGCACCTCCATCTTCGCCATGGTGGTTCTGGAGCACAAGCTCAAGGCCCTCCACCCTGAGGTTGACTTGGTCACCACCCCGGCCGGCGATCTGGCCGGTATGAGCCACGCCAACAACTTCACCTCCGACCTCAACGCTTGGGTCGGCCTGTTCGGCCAGTTCGCCAAGGCTATCGGCCAGCCGGTTGACGCAGGTATGCTGTACGGCACCCTGTTCCGCGCGGCCATCGCCGACGACGTGGACGCCAACTGCGGCGGCCTGCTGAACTACCCGTTCCGTTCCGGCGAATTCCTGGCCGGTCTGCCTGAAGGTCGCCCGCTGTTCGCCCGCAGCCCCGAAGCCAACATGACCCTCGGCAACTTCATGCGCGCCCAGCTGTTCTCCGCGTTCTCCCCGGTCAAGATCGGCATGGACGTGATGACCAAGCAGGAGCGCGTGCAGGTCGACTCTCTCGTGGGCCACGGCGGCATCTTCGCCACTCCGAAGGTGGCTCAGAAGATTCTCGCTGCTGCCTTCAACACCCCGATCAAGGTCATGTCCACCGCCGCCGAAGGTGGCGCCTGGGGCATGGCCGTGCTCGCCAACTACCTGTGGAACACCAACGAGGATCACAGCAACCTCGCTGACTTCCTTGACGGTTGCGTGTTCAAGGACGCCCAGTCCACCACTGAGAAGCCGGTGGCTTCCGATGTGGTTGGTTTCGAGGACTTCTTCGCCCGCTTCACCAAGGGCCTGCCCATCGAGCACGCCGCCATCGAAACCATCAACCTCGAAGATAAGTAAGCCTTTCTGACCTCCCTCTATTGAGGGAGGTCCTTGAGATTTTGAAAAAACGTCCATCCATCACAGTGGAAAGGAAAACCAATAATGGCAACTTTGGCTGATTACGGCCCCGAGGTTCGCGCCGAGGTCAAGCAGGTTCGTGAGGTCGTCTCCAACCTGCACCAGCAGCTGATCAAGTGGAACCTGGTCGTGTGGACCGCGGGCAACGTTTCCCAGCGTCTGCACACCGCCGACCTGTTCGTCATCAAGCCCTCCGGCCTGCGCTACGAGTACCTGACCCCGTCCTCCATGGTCGTGTGCGACCTTGACGGCAACGTGGTCGACGGCACCGAAGCCCCGTCCTCGGACACCGCTTCCCACGCCTACATCTACCGCAACATGCCCGACGTCTACGGTGTCGTGCACACCCACTCCACCTACGCCACCGCTTGGGCTGCCACTGGTCAGAACATCCCGTGCGGCCTGACGATGATGGGTGACGAGTTCGGCGGCCCGGTGCCGGTCGGCCCGTTCCGTCTGATCGGCTCCGAGGCGATCGGCAAGGGTGTCGTCGAGACCCTCAAGAAGTACCCGAAGTCCCCGGCCGTCCTCATGCAGAACCATGGCCCCTTCACCATCGGCAAGGATGCTGAAGGCGCCGTCAAGGCCGCTGCCATGACCGAGGAAGTCGCTCACACCATGTGGGCCGCCCGTCAGCTCGGTGACATCATCGAGATCGACCAGGCCGACATCGATAAGCTCAACGACCGCTACCAGAACGTCTACGGTCAGCACTGATTTGATGGAGTGTCCGCCGCGTTACGGAAGGCCCGACGTACCTTCGTACGCCTTCGCCTTCCGCGCCTTGCGGACACACACATCAAATCAGCGCTGACTCCGCCAGCACGGTGGTGTCTTGGCTCCCCTCTCTGAGGGGAGCTGTCAGCGATAGCTGACTGAGGGGAGCCTCGGTCGGCGAATGAAACTTAAACAAACCCCCATAAACAAAGAAGTAAAGGAAGTAACCCTATGGTTATGGAAAACCCCTTCGAGGGCAAGGAAATCTGGTTCGGCGTTGGTTCGCAGGACCTGTACGGCGAAGAAGCCCTGCGCCAGGTCGCCATTCACTCCGCTGAAATGGTCGACTACCTGAACAACACCGGCAAGATTCCGGCCAAGATCGTCCTCAAGCCCACCCTGAAGTCCTCCGACGGTGTCAAGGAGTTCATGGTCGAGGCTTCCGCCAACCCGAACGTCATCGGCGTCATCACCTGGTGCCACACCTTCTCCCCGGCCAAGATGTGGATTCGCGGCCTCGAAGTGCTGACCAAGCCGCTGCTGCAGCTGGCCACCCAGCACCACAAGGAAATCCCGTGGGAGACCATCGACATGGACTTCATGAACCTGAACCAGGCCGCCCACGGCGACCGTGAGTTCGGTTACATCGTCTCCCGCCTCGGCATCAAGCGCAAGGTTGTCGTCGGTCACTACACCGATCCCGAGGTCGCCGAGAAGCTCGGCACCTGGGCCCGCGCCTGCGCCGGCTGGGATGCCTCCAACAACATGAAGGTCATGCGCTGGGGCGACAACATGCGTAACGTCGCCGTCACCGAGGGCGACAAGACCGAGGCTGAGCGCGTGTTCGGCGCCTCCATCAACACTTGGGCCGTCAACGAGCTCGTCGCTGCGTACGACGCCGTCAAGGACGACCAGGTCAAGGAGATCATCGAGGACTACAAGGCCAAGTACGACGTCGACCCGGCTCTGCTGGACGCCAAGTACGACTCCCTGTTCATCGCCGCCAAGGAAGAGGCCGCGATGGTCAACATGATGCGCGCCAACGGCTGCACCGCCGGCGTCGACAACTTCGAGGACCTCGGCGCTCTGCCGCAGCTGCCGGGCGTTGGCCCGCAGCGCTTCCCGTCCGAGTACGGCTGGGGCTTCTCCGCTGAAGGCGACTGGAAGACCGCCGTCCTCGTGCGCATCGGTGCCGTCATGGGCTACGGCCTTGAGGGTGGCGCCTCCCTCATGGAGGACTACTCCTACAACTTCACCGAGGGTGACGAGCTCGACATGGGCTCCCACATGCTCGAGGTTTCCCCGTCCATCGGCACCATCGCCAAGCCGAAGCTGGAGATCCACCCGCTGGGCATCGGCGGCAAGGCCGACCCGGTCCGCCTGGTCTTCTCCGGCAAGCCCGCCAAGGACGCCGTCGTGGTCTCCATGTCCGACGTTCGCGAACGCTTCCGCCTGCTCATGGACGTCGTCGACGTCGTTGAGCCGCAGGGCTCCCTCAAGGAGCTTCCGTGCGCCCGCGCCGTCTGGGAGCCGAAGCCGAGCCTGAAGACCGCTGTTGAGTGCTGGATCACCGCCGGTGGTTCTCACCACACCTGCATGACCACCTCCGTTGGTCGTGAGGCTTGGGAAGACTTCGCCCGCATCGCCGGTGTTGAGCTCGCCGTCATCGACGAGAACACCACCGCTCGCCAGTTCGAGAAGGAACTGGAGCTGTCCGAGATGTACCACCGTCTCAACAACCAGCACTGATTGGCGGAGCGTATACCGCCTTTCCTCAGGTTCGACGTACCTTCGTACGCCTTCGCCTTCGGACGGCGGTCTCCGCACGCGCCAATCAGCGCTGGCAAGCCAGCACCGATGACTAAATCAGTCTGCTGACTGCTACCGCTGAAAAAGGGCTGTTCCGGGAAACCGGAGCAGCCCCTTTTGCTGTTATCGGCAACTCCCCACAAACGCATCAAAAATCGCCTGCGAGCGTGGATCTACCTTGTAGAGAAACTCGGGATGCCACTGCACGGCCCACAGGAAGTGGCTTGCCGGCCGGTACAGGGCCTCGATCACGCCGTCGGGCGCGACGGCCATGACCTCGAGTCCAGCAGCAGGCTCACGAACCGCCTGATGGTGATAGCTATTCACCGCAATCTCAGTCTGCCCTGCGAACAATGAAGCCAGGGGAGTGCCGGGCACCAAGGAAACGTTATGTCCGAACGCATCGTACGGCGGATTCATATGGTGTTCGATATCGCTCGGATGCTGGCTTGGCAGATCCTGCCACAACGTGCCGCGCAGCGCTGCGTTGATGAACTGAATGCCACGGCAGATGCCCAGAATCGGCTTGTCCCAAGCCATTACAGCTGGCAGCAGAATCGATTCCATTCGGTCGCGCTCAGGAGAGAGCACCTCGCTACGGCCGGTGGCGGAGGCCGCTGCACCAACCATCGGTCCCACATCCGGCCCGCCCGTAAACAGAAACGCGTCAAACCGTTCGGCGCATTGCGCAAGAATGTCGGTGTCATCGGTCAGCGGCAACATGACGGGCGTACCGCCGGCCCGCATTATCGCCTCCATATATCCGGGCAGCATCCACAGACTATCGCGCCCGTAATCCATCAGCGGAGTCACCGCAATGAGCGGTCGATTCGTAGTCATGCCTGCCTCTTTTCGCCCAAGTGTTGTTTTCGTCGTTCTGCCGCAAATCGCTTGATTCAGTGGCCAATAATGCCGCCACTGTACCGAACCAATGTAACCGGTCGGCCAACATTATTTCGTCAGCCAGCCGCGACGAGATCGCACAATGTGCCAATGATGGGGGCATTCGGTGCGACCTTGTCAATGTTCGGGCCATTGCACTTTCAGCGGGGAAAGCATGCCCCGTCCGCGCATCATGATGAACGAGTAAGGTTGACGGGGAGGGAGAATCACATGAACCAGGCATGCGTACGCAACGACACCATCGACGCGGGCAACCATCATGGCCGACCGCAATACCGGTCGTTCCTGCGATTTCTGACATCGCAGGAACGCAACGTCATTTGGCTGTTGCTGGCCATTGCTTTTCTTCCGGTGGACGGCACCACGCTTGGCCTGTACGCGCCGTTCTGGTCGCCAATCAGTCCGGCGCTGTTCGCCGTGTACTGCCTATGCAATTGGCGGCAACTGCGCATCGCAGCCAACCGGTACCTGCCAATGTTCCTCCTACCGGTGGCCTGCATAATCCTGTCCATCCCGGGATGGCTGAAGTTCGGCATCCACCTCAACGCCGCGTTCATGAGCATCACCGGATTGCTGGGCGTGCTCGCCACTTTGGGGGCGATCGCCCTTGCGTTCGACATCAAACGCATTCCGTGGCGTACGCCATTGCGGATTCTCATCGCATCATACTGGGTTTCCTTCGGAGTGGGCGTCGTGCAATGGCTGTCCATCCGTCTGCACGCCAAACCGTTGACCGACTATTTCTCGCACCTCATGTACCGGCAATACATCAGCGACAACTCGGTGTGGGGCGGCGGCCGTCCGCAGTTCCTGTTCACCGAGCCCAGCTATATCGGCATGCACCTGTTCGGCATACTGCTTCCGCTCATGTGGCTCATGCGCGGGCGCGACCGCATCTACGCCAAACGGCTGCGTGACCTCATCGTCACGTATGCCGTCGGCGCGGTGCTCATGCAAGCCGGCACCAGAATCGTCATCGATTCCGTCGTGGCGTTGCTGATCGCCCTTGTGGCGCGCACCGATTGGCATGACGGCGCACGCCGCGTCCGGGGCATGCTGCAGATTCTCGGCGCATGCGCACTGGGCCTGCTGGGTGTGCTGGCGGATTCCAGACTCTCCGCCATCGCGGAAAACGGGGCCGAGGGAGACGGCTCGTTCTTCGCGCGGATCTACCAAAGCCTCGATCCGATATGCGGATTGCTCACCCATCCGTGGACGCTGCTCACCGGTTATGGCGCGGGCAACATCATCAATGCGGTGTGGGCCGGCGCGGCCAAAGCCGGACGGCTGCTGGACGGTCTTGGCATGAACGGCGGCGCGGCCACGGGATTCGCGGCCGGCGTGAACGCGGACACGGTGTGGACGATGTGCGCGTATACCAGCGTCATCGCCGAATACGGGCTGATCGGGCTGGCCATGCTGGTCGGAGCCTCGATGGTCTGCATGACGCGCGGGAGGACGGTATGCCGTGGCGGTGCGGATGGCGCATCGTCCGACGAGCTGGCGCACGGTGTTTGTGTCGCCGACGTTGCCGACGTTGCTGATGTTGCCGGGGGTAATAGTGGTGGTGGCGTTGCCGGCGCGGGTTCGGGCGAATCCGGCGTCTGGCACAAGACCGTCATCTGCTGGCTCGTCCTGGTCGCATACCTGTACATCCAATGCGAGAACTATGCGTTCGCCGCTCTGCCGCTTCTTGTGTTCGCCGCCTCGAAGGTGAGGCGCGAGCCTGATTTCTCGCGGGCCGACGCATCGACGCGGCCCGAGATGGACCAAAATCCAGAATAACCGACATTCGCCGCTGTTCCGTTTTTCGCTCAAGGCGTATATCTCCCGTATCTTGAGGTGCATCATGTATCGTCGCGGCTAACTAATCGGCGAAACGCGGCATGTTTCGCATTTTGGGCGAAAAGCCCAAGTCCCACAGGAGGTATTGATGACGTTCGTTGCACGGTCGGTGCGCTATGTGCTCAGAAAACGAGTGCGAACCATAGTGCTCCTTATAATACTGACCATCATAACGGCGAGCATGCTATCCACGATCGCGGTTTCTCGGGCAGCTCAACAGGCCGCCGGACGAATCGAGAAGGAAGCGGTCGGTGGATTCGTGCTGTCCAGCAACATGCAGGGCAGCATGCTCACGCCTCGCGGAGGCGGCATGGTGCGCCCCGCCGACGTGCGCAGGATCGCCCAACTGCCCGGGGTCGATTCGTATATGGTCCGTCAGAACGCCACCGCCGATCTCGTGGGGGCGAATGTGGCGAAGGTCCCCGGCGGCGATGATTACGATGCGACCCAGGAGCAGCAGTTTGGCAACGCCGCCAACGTCATAGGCACGAATGATTCGTCGAAACTCAACGTGTTCACGTCGCGCACGCTCGGCATGGCCGAAGGACGACATCTGAAGGCCTCCGACAAGTACACGTCGATGATCCATGAGGATCTCGCCAAAGCCAACGGGCTCAAAGTCGGAGACACGCTCACGCTCAAGGCCAACGCCTACGACGCCGACAACGAATCACATTCGACGGCGACCGTCAAGACCACCATCGTGGGCATATTCAAGGGCGACAGCGCCAGAAAGGTATCCAGCCGAGCGGAACTCACCGCCAACACCATCTACACCGATCTGGATACCACACGCGACCTGTACCAGTACAAGGACGGCAAGGAAATATACCAGGACGCCACCTTCGTGCTGTCCAAGGGCGTTGACGTGGAGAAGACCATGGATGCCGCGAAGAAACTCCCGGTGGATTGGAACAACTATCAGATCACGCGCAACGACCAGTATTCATCGAGCATGCTGCATGCCGCCCGCGGCGTGCGCTCCATGATGCGCGGCGCCCTGATCGGCGTGACCGTCTCGGCCGTGCTCGTGCTCAGTCTCATGCTGCTGCTGTGGATGAACGACCGCCGTCAAGAGATGGGCATACTGGTGTCCCTTGGCGTCGGCAAGCCCTCCCTGGTCGCCCAATACCTCACCGAGATGGTGCTGATCGGTCTGCCGTCCCTCGCCCTCGGCTGGCTGTGCGCGCAGGGAATGGCCCAATGGCTCGGCGCCACGGCGCTCCATTCCGTGAACGCCTCCGCGGCGAAGGAGCTGAGCAGCATGGGGCAGGTCGGCGGCGATCTTGAATCCAGCATGTCGGTGCGCACCCTGGATTCGCTCACGGTGTCGGTCGACGGGACCGCCATGCTGTACGTGGCGCTCGGATTGTTGGCGGTGATGCTGGTGTGCGTCGCGGTGGCGTGCATGCCGATGCTGCGCAAATCGCCGCGAGACCTGTCGGAGATTCGATGATGAGCATGAATGTGTGGAAGCGTGCCACGTTGGCGATCGTACGCAAGCCGGTACGTAGCGGCATCATCGGTCTGCTGATGCTGATGGTCTTCACGAGCCTGGTGGCGCAGGTCGGAGTCTCGACGGCCCTGCGTACCATGTCCGACGGCATCGGCGCGGGCATGGGCATAGGGTTTACCGTCAGCGCCGGCGAGAATCCCATTAGCGCCGAGGAGGCGAGCCGGTTCTCGCGTATCCCCGGTGTGACGAAGACCGCCTATGCGACGAAGACCTTGGCGCAGGTGGATGGCGCGCGCCCGGTCATGCCCCGGCAGGGCCCCCGATTGGACTCCGATCTGGCCATGCAGGTCAGCGTGCTGGGCACCACCGATTCCTCATTGTCCGAGGAATTCCAGAGCGGCCTGTACCGCCTGGAGCAGGGCCGCCATATCTCGGGCGACGGCGACAATGTGCTGGTCCACCGCGACTTCGCGATGCAGAACGGCCTATCGGTCGGCTCGACATTCCGTCTCCGGCAGGAGGGGCGCAACGCCACGGTGCGTGTGGCCGGGATCTTCTCCGGCAACGTGCAGGCCCAAAGCCCCCTGCCCTCGGACACTTCCGAGAACCTCATCTATTCGGGTAGGCGAGTAGCTTCCGCTCTGACCGGAAACGACCGGATCGACATGATCCGATGCCTGTCGGATAATCCGCAGGACCTGTCCGCGGCTATTGGACGGGCCAAGACCATGGCCGGCGGCAAGTACGACGTCACCGACGATTCGGCCCGGCTCTCCGGCGTCCTGCAATCCGTGCAGACGGTGCGTAATCTGGTGCGCATGGTGCTGCTGTCCGTCTGCCTCGCGGACGTACTGGTGCTGGCGATGGCGCTGGTCTTCTGGATTCGCTCACGCATCCATGAGATAGGCACGCTTCTGGCCCTCGGCATCGACAAGATGCGGATCGTCGCACAACTCGCCATCGAAACCGGACTCATGGCGGCGGTCGCCGCCCTGTGTTCGCTGGGCACCGGCGCCATGCTGTCGGGATACGTGTCTTCCCGACTGTTGCGCGATTCGGGCGTCGCGCCGTTGGAATCGTTGCACGTGGAGGCCTTGCCGCCTGAGCAGACGATGCTCATCCTGCTGCTCGGATGCGCGGTCATCGCCGTGGCTCTTGCCGTGTCATGCGCCGCCGTGCTGTCCAAATCCCCGAAATCCATTCTTTCCTCTATGCGTTAGGAGTCACCAATCATGTCTAACTGTCTGCAACTGGACCATGTCGATTACGCCTACGGCGCGGCGAAGATCCGTGTTCTTTCGGATGTCAGCGCGGATTTCGAATCCGGGAAGATGTATGCGATCACCGGCCCGTCCGGCGCCGGCAAGAGCACGCTGCTGTCGCTGCTGGCCGGCCTGGACGCCCCCTCCCGGGGAGTGGTCCGCTTCGAAGGGGAGGACATCGCCGCATCGGGCTATGCGAAGCACCGCCGGGAGCACGTGTCCCTGGTGTTCCAGGACCATAACCTGATCGACTACCTCACCCCCGAAGAGAACCTGCGGCTGGTCAGCGCCAAGGCCGATATGAAGATCCTCGAGGAACTGGGTTTGAGCCGTGAGGAATCCAAGCGCAACATCATGCACCTGTCGGGCGGCCAGCGTCAACGGGTGGCGGTCGGCCGCGCGCTGGTCGCCCCGGGCCGCGCGATCCTCGCGGACGAGCCGACGGGCAGCCTCGACCCGGAGATGACCGACGAGGTGATTCATCTGCTGCAGCACGCCGCCCATCAGCTCGGCAAATGCGTGATCGTGGTGACGCATTCCAAGCGCGTCGCCAACTCCGCCGATGTCGTGCTGCGTCTCAGGAGCAAGAAACTGACCCGGGCATGACCCACCTGGGCCGGGCGGCACCCCGGCGACGACCCGCATGGAATCATCGTCATAATGACGCCTGCGATCCCTGGACATGAGAAACCGCACCTCCGATCATCGAATCTGGATTACTCCAGTCCAACAATCGGGGTGCGGTTCAAAAGGCCCTTTTTTTGTGTCGGATTACGAACCGCGCGTCTCACCGCTTGCCGTTGTAGATCTCGTTGTCGATCACATCGGCGAACACGCGATTGACGGCCGGGCGCACCACTTTCAGCGACGGTGTCAGGCACTTGTTCTCCTGCGTGAACTGCGTGTCCAGCACGGCGAACTTGCGTACGGATTCGGCGCGCGAGACCGTCGCATTCGCCTTGTCCACGTACTGCTGAATCTCCTCGCGCACCGCGGCGTTCGTGGCGAGCCGGTCGACCGGCGTCTCCGTGGACAGGCCGTGCGCGGGCAGCCACAATGCCAGCGACTCCGGATCGAGCGTCACCAACGCGCCGATGAACGGGCGCTGGTCGCCCACCACCACGCAGTGCTCCACGATCGGGCACTTGGCGATCTCTTCCTCCAGCGGAATGGGGGAGACGTTCTTGCCGCCGGCAGTAATAATAATGTCCTTGATGCGGCCGGTGATGACGATGTGGCCCTCATCATCGATCTCGGCCAAGTCGCCGGTCCTGAGCCAGCCGTCGGCGGTGAACGCCTCAGCCGTCTTCTCCGGCAGATTGTGGTAGCCGCGGAACACGTTCGGGCCCTTGACCTGCAGTTCGCCTTCGTCGGAAATGCGAATCGAGGAGCCGGGCGCGGGCTGGCCTACGGTGCCGATCACATTGTCGGTCACGCGCGTGGCGGCGAACGGGGCGGCGGTTTCGGTCATGCCATAACCCTGAATCATCGGCAGTCCGATGCCGTTGTAGAAATGCGCCAGATCGAGCGACAGTGGTGCGCCGCCGCAGGCCACGTACTTGATCTTCGGGCCCAGAGCACCGCGCACCGTGCGGTAGACGAGCGTTTCGTACTTGGCGCGCTCGGCGATTTCGGCAAACGTGTGCTGCTCGCCGGCCTGCTCCTTGCGGCTCCAGACGCGCGCGGCCTCGGCGGCCTTGACAAACAGGCGGCCCTTCCAGCCGGCACCGGCCTTGTGCGAGGCGGCGTTGTATACCTTCTCGAACACGCGCGGCACGCCCAGCAGGTAGGTCGGTTCAAACGAACGCAGGTCCGGCAGCAGGGTTTTGGTGTCCGGCAGATAACCGACCACGCCGTCATCGGAGGCGATGGAGGCGTACTGGATGAATCGCGCGAAGCAGTGGGCCAGCGGCAGGAAGAGCAGCAGGCGCGGATGGTCGTCAAGCACCACTTCATGCAACGCCTGCGAGGCGGAGATGGTGATGGACACGAAGTTCTTGTGGGTCAGTTCGGCACCCTTCGGGTTGCCGGTGGAGCCCGAAGTGTAGACGATGGTGGCCAGATCGTCGGCGCGCACGGTGGCCACGCGCTCGTTCAGTTCCTCGTCCGAAACAGCCACGCCCAGACCTTCGAGCGCGCCCAGCGCGTTGCCCTCGATCATGAGAATCTGCTTCAAGGCAGGACAGTGGTCCTTGACCGAGTCAAGCCGGTCGAAGCGCTCGCGGTTGTCGGCAAAGGCCAGCTTGACCGCCGAATCGTTCATGATGCGCTGGGCTTGCGGGGCGGAGTCGGTGTCGTAGATCGGCACGCTTACCGCGCCCACTGCGGCCAGTGCGAAATCGAGAATGCCCCATTCGAGACGGGTGGAGGAAAAGATGGTCACCGCGTCGCCCTTGGCGATGCCGAGCGCGATCAGGCCCTTGGCGGCTGAGACCACGCGCTCGTGGAATTCGCCGGTGGTGACGTTCTGCCAGCGGCCGGGGCCGATTTTCTTGGCGGCGATTACCGTGTCCGCGCCGGTGCGGGCCAGTCGTTCGGTGAGCAGTGAATAGATAGTTTGGTCATCGCGGATCTCGATGGATTCGCCGGGCGTGGTGTATTCGGTAAGCATACGGCCGTTTATTCCTTACAAACATGATGGCAAGTTGACAACCCGAGCCATTCTGACGAGTTAGATTACGCTGGCGTAAGGTTGCGCGCGTTGTGGGCAATGGAGAAGTTGTCTGTCTGGTTTTGTGGATTGTATACAACGCCGTGTCTAACCGGTTTGCTCTACGGTTATGACCGTGTCCATTTCGGGAGCCATCGACTTCCTGCAGGACAAGTACGTGCTGAGCCCGGCCCTGCAGGGTCCGGTCATCAGCTCCAGCATCATCGGCGGCGTCGGCATTGGGGAGTCTGTGGCTTCTTATTTGGGAACGAAGCTCAGCGTGACAGTCGTCTCAGCTGAAGGTCTGGCGTGTATGTGCGCTTTCGCCTAAGGTAAATAGGATTGCGCAGTGCACGCCATCGGTATGTGCAGGTATGCGATTGGTGGCACCCGCGACTGATGCATGACGAGACCTACTGCAGTACCACGGCAACCAACACCGCAACAACACGGCAAGGGGAAGCGAACCATGTTCGACAAACGACTGTTCCAATTGGCACCAGGTCTCGGCAAGCTCATAGCCGGCAAAGTGGCTCTGATGTGGGTTGGGCTGCTTGCCAATATCGGCTTCATGCTTTCGCTGGTCATGCTGCTGCAAGGACTGCTCGCCGCAGCCGACCCACACACTTTCTCCTGTAACGCCGCCTCGGCCTCCGAGTGCCCCGCCAATCTGTTCGGCGTTCCGGGCACCACCGTCGCCCCGATGGCCGGCGACCTCATGGTTTACGTGGCCTTGGCGATCGTCTGCATGCTGGTTCGCTACCTGGCCACCACACACGCCACACGCCTCGGCACCGAAGCCGCCGAACGGGTCAAGCTCGCTTTGCGTTCCAAGCTGTACCGCAAAATGGTGGCCCTCGGCCCGTCCTACAGGTCGCGCGTCAAGACCTCGGATGTGGTCCAGTCCGCCGGCGAAGGCGTCGAGCAGATTCAAAGCTTCTTCGAACTGTTCCTGCCGCAGCTCTTCTATGCGATTCTTGCGCCGATCACCCTGTTCGCCGTGATTGCGCCGATCAACATGCCGGCCGCCGTGACCATGCTCGTCTGCGCGCCGCTCATTATTATTGTCACCGGCATCGTATCCATGACCGCCGCCCGCGCCTTCAAAAAATACTGGGGCCGATACACCGACATGGGTGCCGCATTCCTCGACAACCTGCAAGGCCTCGAAACCCTGAAGAACTTCGACGCCGACGACCGTGCCGCCGCCGAAATGGACAAGAAGGCCGAAGGCTTCCGCGTCATGACCATGCGCGTGCTGCAGATCCAGCTGCGCTCGCTGACCGCCATGGATATCGTGGCCTACGGCGGTGCGGCGGCCGGCATTGGTGTGGCTCTATGGCAGTATGCGCATACCGCCGCGGCCGCCGCAGGAGCCAGCGCCGCCGGCTGGTCTCCGATTATGCTCGCCGCCCACCTGCCCGGTGCGTTCGCCTACCTGGCCTACGGCCTGCAATACCTGATGCCGTTCGGTGCGGGCTTCCCGCTCACCCTCGCCGGACTGTTGCTGATCGTGCTGCTGTCCGCTGAATTCTTCATCCCCATGCGCCAGCTCGGCTCCTACTTCCACGTGGCGATGAACGGCATGACCTCCACCAAGCGCATCTTCGCCCTGCTGGACACCCCCGAGCCCGCCCACGGCACTGCCACGCTGCCGGCCACCGCTGGTACCGATGCCGGGACTGATGCCGGTACCAAGGCCGGTACCAAGGCCGATGGCGGAATCACCGTCAGCTTCGACCACGTCGGCTATTCCTATGACAGCGCCGATTCCGGTGCCGCCGTTCAACAAACGAATTCCGCGCCGGCACCTGCGCTCACCGACCTCACCTTCACTGCCTACCCCGGTCAACTCACCGCCATCGTCGGCATCTCCGGTTCCGGCAAATCCACGGCTGCCGCGCTGCTTGCCGGTACGTTGACCGGATACCAAGGCTCGCTTACGCTGAACGGCGTCAAGGTATCCGACCTGTCCGGAGAGACGCTCGCCCGAACCATCACCCTGATCGGTGCCAGTAGCCATCTGTTTGCCGGTACTCTGCGTGAGAACCTTCTGATGGCTTTGCCCGATGACGGCCAGAACGGTGAAGCCGCGTCCGACGCCGTGGATTCCCGTCTCTGGGACACGCTCGAACAGGCCCGTATCGCCGACTTCGTGCGTTCGCAGCAGGACGGCCTTGACATGACGATTGAGCCCGACGCCGCCAACCTGTCCGGTGGCCAGCGCCAGCGCATCGCCATCGCCCGTGCGCTTCTGCACGATTCGCCGGTATTCGTATTCGACGAGGCCACCAGCAGTGTGGATGTGGAATCCGAGGAACTGATTCTCGCGACCATCCGCGAACTGGTGCAATCCCGCAGCAAGACGGTGATCATGATCACCCATCGCATGGCCAACGCCGAGCACGCCGACCAAGTGGTGGTGCTCGAACACGGCAAGTCGGTGGAAACCGGCACGCATGCCGAACTCATGGCGGCCGGCGGCGTGTACGCCAAGTTGTTCACTACTCAGGCGGATATCGAGAACTTTGGGGCTGACCACCCTCAGCCAGCTTCGCTGACAGCTTCCGCCAGCGGGAGCGGGGCGGCTGTGGGCGCAGCTCCGGCTGCAGCTCCGGCCGAGATGAGCACGTTCCAGGTCATCAAGCGACTACTCGGGGAGGCCAAGCCACTGGCCGGGCTTATGGTCGCGGCTTCCACGGCCGGCACCATCGGTCACCTTGCCGCAACCTTCCTACCGGTGTTCGGCATCATCGCCGGATTCGCGCTCGCCGGCAACCCCGTGTGGGGCATGAGTGCGGCCGGTGCAATCACCGCCATGATTGTTTGCGCGGTGTTGCGCGGCCTGACGCGCTACGTTGAGCAATATCTGAACCACAACGTGGCCTTCCACCTGCTCGCGCTCTTCCGCTCCAAGGCTTTCGCCGCCCTTCGCCGCCTCGCTCCGGCCAAGCTCGCCGGCAAGGGCAAGGGCGACCTCATCGCCATGCTCACCACCGACGTGGAACTGCTCGAAATCTTCTTCGCGCATACCATCAGCCCCGTGGCCATAGCCGTGACCACCACCATCGTCTACGTCATCGTGGCGGCCACGCTGAGCCCCTGGATGGCGTTGGCGCTGATCGTCTCCCATCTGATCATCGGCATCATTGTGCCGCGCTTCTTCGCCACCGGCGTGCGCAATCTGGGCCCCGCCATCCGTGGCGCGGCCGGCGAACTCGACAACGTGATGCTCGACGACATGCGCGGTCTCGACGAGATCATCCGATTCGGTCGGGGTGAAGATCGTGCGCAGGCCATCGAAGACCGCACGCGCGCGCTATGGCGTGACCATGCCAAACTCAGCCGTGTCAACGGCCGGTTCGCCGGTGTCGGCGGATTGCTGGTTGCATTGCTTACCTCGGCGGCTGCCGGCATCGCCATCAATCTTGCCGGCGTGAACCTCTACGATATCCCGGCGCTGGTCGCCGCCTTCGCGCTGCTCGCCAGCTCGTTCGGGCCGACGCTGGCGCTCGCCGCCCTGCCCGCGAACCTCACCCAGACCTTCGCCTCCGCCCGTCGTCTGTTCGGCCTGATGGACGAAGCGCCGGCCGTGGTGGAAACTGGCACTGCGAACTCGGATTATGAGGGCATGCGCCTTGATCGCGTCACCTTCGCGTACCCGGGGGAGGGGAGCGAGGCGATTCTCGCCGACTTCTCGCTCGATGTGCCGCAGCACGGCATCCTCGGTATCCAAGGCCCGTCCGGCCGGGGCAAGTCCACTATGCTGAAGCTGCTGATGCGCTATTGGGATCCGCAGTGCGGCCAAGTGACGCTGTCCGGCACGCCGCTACCGCAAATCGATGTGCATGCCCGCCGCCGTATTCAGGCCATGATGAGTCAGGAGACCCACCTGTTCGACGGCACGATTCGAGAGAATCTGCTTATCGCCTTGCCTGAATCGGAGATTCGCAATGGGGGAGCGGCCGGTGTTCTTGACGCCCGACTCCGCGAAGCCCTCGCCAAGGCATCCGTGCTCGACCTGATCGATTCCCTGCCGGATGGGCTCGACACCCAGGTGGGCGAGCTGGGCGACCGACTGTCTGAAGGCGAACGCCAGCGCATCGGCTTGGCCCGTGTATTCCTGCGCAATGCCGACTTGGTGCTCTTCGACGAGCCGACCAGTCGTCTGGATGCCTTGAATGAAGCCATCATTCTGCGTTCCATTCATGAGCTGTCCAAGAGCGAGCAGAATGCGGATAAGGGGCAAGACGTGGCTGTGGTGCTGGTCTCTCACCGTGAATCCGCCATGCGCGTTGCCGATGCGGTGCTGAATCTGTAAAGTCGCACAGTCACAGGCCGCAATACTCTGCAATACAGGATTTCCTTATATATCAGCCTCTGATAAGGGCATCCAGAGAGTCGAGGGCCGCGTCGATGGCCTGAGCCTCGCGGTCGTCATCCGTCTCGGCGAAGGAATGCTCGCTGTAGGAATCCTCGTCGGCACTGGGCAACAACACTCCGCGAGGCGTATCGGCACTGTGCGCGTGCTCAATAGAGGCCATATGTGCCGGCTGCACGGCATTTGTCTGCTTGCGGTTTCGATTCGCGTCATTCGCGGAATCAACGGCATCTGCGGCATCAACGCTATCTGTATCATCCGCACCACTGCGCGTAGTCGGCCGATTCGCCAGCGTGAATGGATCGTCGGGCAGTGAATCGGCCAAGGCCGCGACTGCTGCGCTGGCCGCTGCCTCGGCCGCCGCGCCGTCCAGCATCGCACCATCCGCAGAGTCAGTCACGGAGCCATCCACAGAGCCATCCGCAGGGCCGTTCGCAGAGCCGTCCGTATACTCACCGTCGTGCCGTCTACTGGATGACTTACCAACCAGAACAGCGCCCCTCGTACGCCGCATAAGCGACGGCACGTTCTCATCCGTCGTAACTTCCGAGACGGTCGCTGCCGTGTCTTCTTCTGCAGCCATATTCGCCGCTGCCTTGGCGGCTTCCTCGGCAGCGCGCTGCGCCTCCAGCCGTTCTGCCTCGACCCTTTTGGCGGTCTCTATGGCGAAAATCTTCTGCTGTGCCGCAGCGCGAGCCCGCTCAGCCGCATCCATAATGCCCAATGCCTGCTGACGTTCGTTTTCAATACGACGCAGCGTGGCTTCCGCGTGGCGGATATTCGCATCAGCCGTGCTCAGCGCGTATTTTGCGTAGGCCAAATCGGTTTTCGGCTGCCATAGATGCTCGATTTCCTCCAGCGTGCGTCCCATTGTCTCCGGCACCAACGCCACGATGCCGAACAGGCAAATCAGATCCAGAACCGCGAAAATCGCGAACGATATGCCGCCGCCCAATCCATCGATCATCATCGGCGTGAATTGTGCGATGATCCAGTTGGCGAACAGCAGACACATCACACACAATCCGGTGGCGCGACCGCGCAGATACGTGGGGAAGAGCTCGGGAATCACAATCCAGGGAATCGGTCCCATCGAAAAGGCGAACGATATGGTGAACGCCATGACGAATATAAGCGTCAGCAGCGAATTGCCCATGAAATACGAGCCCGAAATGCATAGCGCGAACACGCACATCATGCCGGTGCCTATTTCCATAAGACGTTTACGGCCGAACGTGTCGATCAGGTACATGCCTACCACGGTGGCCACCAGCTCCATGCCGCCTACGCTGGCGGCCGCGAGGAACTGAGTGTCCCCGGCGAACCCGAGATCCGAGAACATCACCGGCCCATAGTAGGAAATGGCGTTCATGCCGATGAACTGGTTGAACACGGCGAGAAAGATGCCGATGACGAGTGCCCGTCGCAGGCCTGGACGGAACAAATCATGGAATTCGTGCGACATCTCGGTTTCCAGTTTGACCGAGGCTTGGATGTCATCGGTGCGCAGGCGTGCGCGTTCGGTGCCGAGGATGTGCTCGAGCACCGCGAAACCTTCATCGGTTCTGCCTATCTGAATGAGGAATCGTGGGCTTTCCGGTGCCCTCCGCATAGCCAGCAGGAAGGTGGCGGCCGGAATCGCGCCTAATCCCAGCATCCAGCGCCATCCAGTGGCGATATCCCAGTCGTTTGATCCGTGGGAGGCGATGATGTAGTTGATGACGTTGGTCAGGAAGATACCGCAAACCGCAAGCAGCTGATAAGAGAAGGCGAGCAGACCACGGATGTTGGCCGGAGCCGATTCGGTGATGTATGTGACGGCCAGCGCGGCGGTCAGGCCGATGCCGTAGCCGCCGGCCACGCGCGCCACGATAAGCGCTATGGGACCTATCGTCAGCGCACTCCATACAGCCGCAACGAGGAAGAACGCGCCGCCGATAATAAGGATACGTTTCCTGCCGAATCGGTCGGAAAGGAATCCGGCGGTGGCCGCTCCGATGACGGCACCGAGCATGATGGAGGAAACGACGAGGCCCTCCATGAGAGTACTGAGCCCGTATCTGGCGCGCAGGAATTCGATGGCACCGGAGATGGAGACGGTGTCGTAGCCGTACAGTAATCCGGCAAGACCCGCACTCAAAGCCAGTCCGAATGTATATTTTCCTGATCCGCGGGTGCGTATGGCTGTTCCTAAAGGATTGGGCTGCTTGGAAGCAGTCCGAAACAGTCCCGCCATGTGCTCTTCCTCTCAATACAGCTATGGTGGTGCCTATTCATACTAGCCGAACTGGCTCCGTCTGGCGCTGGACATCCACGAATGTGAACGCTCTCGGAATTGTGGATGTCGGAGGCTGAAGATTCTTCTGTGTGCCCGAGGTGGCGAGTTTTGGCGGGAAATCAGGCGTGTCGCTTGATTTTGACAAATTGGTACACGGGTGTATCATCATAGATATTGGTACACGGGTGTACCAAAGAAAACACCCCAAAAAAGACCGTCAGCGGAGCATATCGCAGGCGAGGAACCCAGGCCCAAGGTAAGTCCAAAGTCCCGAAGCCACGACCAATCCCAACGGCTCAGGAGGAGATAACATGCGCAACACCAAGAAGGTCATCGCAGCAACGGCCGCCGCCAGCAACATAGCATCGGCCATGAGCCGGTACAATAAAGGACTTGATTGATATGACTACTCGTAGAACGTTCAGGTGGCCGTCCCTGCTGACTGAATCCGGTCGTGGCATCGCGTTCGGCGGCGACTACAATCCGGACCAGTGGCCCGAGGAGACACTGGACGAGGACATCCGCCTGATGGTCCAAGCCGGCGTCAACACCGTGGCCCTCGCCATCTTCAGCTGGGACAAGATCGAACCGCGCGAGGGCGAGTTCACGTTCGAGTGGCTTGACCACGTGATCGACAAGCTCGGCGCGGCGAGCATCGCCGTGGACCTGGCATCGGCCACTGCCACGGCCCCGTTGTGGCTGTACGAGCGTCATCCTGAGGTGCTGCCAATCGATCGGTACGGCCATGTGGTCAATGCGGGCTCACGCCAGTCGTGGCAGCCCACAAGCCCGGTGCTCAAGGAATACGCGCTGCGCCTGTGCCGCAAACTTGCCGAACACTACAAGGACAATCCATACGTGACGGCCTGGCACATGGGCAACGAATACGGCTGGAACAACCGCTACGACTACTCCGACAACGCCTTGGCCGCGTTCCGCACGTGGTGCGAGGCCAAATACGGGACCGTCGACGCGTTGAACGAAGCGTGGGGCACGGCCTTCTGGTCCCAGCACGTGAACAGCTTCGACGAGGTGTTGCTGCCTCGCCACATGGGCGGCGACAGCATGGTCAACCCGCCCCAGCAGTTGGATTACGAGCGGTTCGGCAACGACATGCTGCTCGACTTCTACAAGGCCGAACGCGACGCTATCGAAGAAATCTGCCCCGGCAAGCCGTTCACCACGAACTTCATGGTCTCCACCGACCAATGCACCATGGACTACGCGCAATGGGCAAACGAAGTGGACTTCGTGTCCAACGATCACTACTTCCATGAGGGCGAATCCCATCTGGACGAACTCGCCTGCTCGGACGCGCTCATGGACTCGCTCGCGCTCGGCAAGCCGTGGTACGTGATGGAGCACTCCACCTCCGCCGTCCAATGGAAGCCGCTTAACATGCGCAAGCGCGCCGGCGAGCTCATGCGCGACTCCTTGGCCCACGTGGCCATGGGTGCCGACGCCATCAACTTCTTCCAATGGAGACAATCCGCATCGGGTGCCGAGGCGTTCCACTCCGCGATGGTGCCCCACGCGGGCTCCGATACGAAACTGTTTCGAGGAGTGTGCGAACTCGGCGCCGCGCTGAAGACGCTGTCCGACGCGGGTGTGCAAGACACGGAACTGAAGCGCGCGGACACGGCGATTCTGTTTAGTGCGGAATCCGAATGGGCCACTCGCTCCGAGACCCTGCCCAGCATGAAACTCAATCACTGGCATGACGTACGCGACTGGTATCGCGGATATCTCGATGCCGGAGCGCGCGCGGACGTGGTCCCGCTCGCCTACGATTGGAGCGGCTACCAGACTATCGTGCTGCCCACCGTGATCGCCCTGTCCGACGAGGATACCCGTCGCATCGCGGACTTTGCCGAAAACGGCGGTACGGTCATCGTCGGCTATGCCACCGGCCTGATCGACGAACACTTCCACATCGGTCTCGGCGGATACCCCGGCGCCGGCAACGGACTTCTGCGCGACATGCTCGGCATCCGCTCCGAAGAATTCAACATCCTCGGAGAAGAAGCCGAAGACGAACCGGCCGAAATCGGTTTGTCGAATGGACTCACGACACGTCTGTGGCAGAATGACGTGACCTCGGTCGCTCCAGACACTCGCGTGCTTGCCACGTACGTGGGTACAGCCGCTGCTGACTGGGAGCTCGACGGCGTCCCCGCCATCACCAGTCACCCCCACGGCCAAGGCGCCGCCATCTACGTGGGCTGCGATCTTGGCCGCCACGACATCACCCACTTGCTCAAGGAACTCAACACAACAGCCCCCTCCGACGAAAGGGCTCCCGACCAAAGGCCGGGTGGGGGAGAGATCAACGCCGCAACTACGACCGCAGCAGCCACGACTCATGACCCCCGCATCCTGCACACCATCCGCCAATCCTCAGACGGTACCATCCGCTTCGATTTCTATCTGAACCGTTCGAAGCAGCCCGTTGCCGTCAACGGTGTGGAAGGTGATTCCATCATCGCCCACCGTTGCGAGACTGACGCCGTTGGATATACGCTGAACCGCAACGCCATTCTTATCGCTAAAACGTCCTGCTAAACCGCGCTAGAATGGCAATGTTGTCCGGATAGAGGAGTGTGGCATGAGCGACGAGAAAACAGCCAAGCGTCGAGTGACGCTACGCGATGTCGCTCAGGCCGCCGGTGTATCGCTCAAAACTGCGTCGAACGTGATCAATGGCTCCGGGCGTATGACCGATGAAACCCGTACAAAGGTTGAAACAGTCATTAAGGACCTCGGCTACCGAGTCAACGTGGCCGCCCGCAACCTCAACCGCGATCACACCGGTTTCATCACCCTTGCCGTGCCTTCGCTGATTCCGCCATATCTGGCCGAGTTGGCCAACCGCACCATCGAGGCCGCCCGTCAGCGCGACTACTCCGTATACGTCACCACGTATGCAGAGGGCTCGGCCAAAGGAGCGCGTGACCTGCTCAAGAACTTCAACTCCACCGTGTCAGACGGCATGATTCTCTCCATGAGCGAGGTGGAGGATATTTCGCCCGAAGACCTGAAGGTCGATTTCCCGCTGGTTATTGTCGGTGCCCGAACCACATGGGGTGTTGCCGACCACGTGACTCCGGACGATGTTGCCGCCGCAGCAACAGCGGCAGGCTACCTATACGATCGAGGTTCTTCTCGCCTCGCTGTAGTGGGCGCACGAGACGACTATAACGCGGCCGCTTTGTTGCAGGCTGTGGAAGGCAACGCACAACTGCGTTTGCGTGGTGTCATTGAAGAAACGCGCCGCCGTGGGCTTGAGCTGGATCCTCATCTGATTGGCAACACCGATCAGGATTGGACCATCGGCGCTGGCGCTCGCGTGACTCAGCGACTGATTGATTCCGGCGTGCCATTCGACGGTGTGATCGCACTGAACGATCAGTTGGCCATCGGCGCATTGACCGCTCTGCGCACCGCTGGTTATGAGGTGCCCGCGCAGGTGCAGGTCATCGGCTTCGACAACAACGAGGAAGCCCCCTACCTGCAGATTCCGCTGACCACCATGGATTCCCGCCTTGACTGGACAGCTCCCACGGCAGTGAATCGCATCCTCGGACGCATCGATGGCAGCATCACCAAACCCGAACTGCTCACCACCGAATCCCAAGTCATCGCCCGCGCCTCCACACGCTGACATGTGCCTCTCCGTGTACAGTGGCGTGTAGTCGCAGCAATAAAGGAGCATCGCACATCATGACCAACGGACACATCAACCCCGCCAACGTGCCGGACATCGCCTTGAAAGACGGCCATTCCATTCCGCAAGTCGGTCTCGGCGTGCTACGTATCGACGACGAGGGCGTGGTCCCCGTCGTCGAATCCGCGTTGGAAGCCGGCTACCGCCATATCGATGGTGCGGCCGGCTACAACAACGAGGCCGGCGTGGGCCGCGCGCTCGCCGCCTCCGGATACAACACCGGTGCCAAGCGCGAGACCCTGTGGGTCACCACCAAGCTGCGCGACTCCGAGCAGGGCTACGACTCCGCGCTCAAGGCATTCGACAACTCCCTGAAACTCCTCCAGCTCGATTACGTGGACATGTACATGATCCATTGGCCCACGCCGTTCGACTGGCGCAGCACCGACACCTGGAAGGCGTTCGTCAAGCTGCGCGACGAAGGCATGGCACGCACACTCGGCGTATGCAACTTCATGCCCGACGATTTGAAGCGTCTGCACGAGGAGACCGGCGCATGGCCGGTCGTCAATCAGATTGAGCTGCACCCCACGTGGCAGCAGCGCGAAGTGGTGGCGTTCTGCAAGGAGCACGGCATCGCCGTGGAGGCATACTCGCCGATGGCGCGTGGCGCCGACCTCAACGCCGGCGACGGCACCATCGAGAAGATCGCCGCCGCCCATGAGGTCAGCCCGGCCCAGGTGATTCTGCGTTGGCACATCGAAAACGGCACGATCATCATCCCCAAGTCCGTGCATGCTGACCGCCAGAAGGAGAATCTCGACCTGTTCGGCTTCGCCCTGACCGCCGATGAACACGCTGCCATCGACGCCCTCGACGGCCCCACCCGCGCCGGCCACGACCCCCTCACCTTCACCTATGCGTGATTGATGGCACGTCGTAACGCCCACTTCCGCCGTCGTTTCAACGCTTCTGGTCCGCTGGAGCGCGTGCTGATTCTCATCGTTCTCGCCGCAGCAATCGGCGTGACCATCGGCCTGCTACTGCCGCAGGTCAGCTCCGACGCGGCCAAAATCACCGGTGGCTACACTGCCACCGGTTCAGCCGCCGACACTTTGAACGCGCTCGCCGTAGACGACAACCAAAGCTCCTCCGGCTACGACCGCGATTCCTTCGGTTTCCGCACCACCGACGTCGACGGCAATGGCTGCGACGTACGCGACGACGTGCTCGCCCGTGATCTCACGGACATCACCTACAAATACGCCGGTTCCTGTGTGGTCGAGTCCGGCACACTGGCCGATCCGTACACCGCTCAGATCATCCATTTTGTACGTGGCCGCGCCACCAGCGCCAAAGTGCAGATCGACCATGTGGTGGCCCTTGAAAACGCTTGGCAATCCGGTGCGCACGACTGGTCCACTGCCAAACGCCATGAATTCGGCAATGACCCCTACAACCTGCTGGCCGTCGACGGCCCGGCCAATCAGGAGAAGGGTTCGGCTTCCGCCGCCTACTGGCTACCCACCAACGCCGACTACCGTTGCGATTACGTGGCCCGCCAGATTGGCGTCAAAGACAAGTACCAGCTCACCGTCACCTCCCAAGAAAAGGACGCCATGCTCGCCGTCCTCCACACCTGCCCGGGCCAGGCCGTGCCCGCAGACGAATAGGGGCTACCGCTCAGGATTGTTGAGCATAGGTGCCTGCCCCTCGTCATAAGCGCGCAGGAGCCGTCGGAGCAAAAATGTGGTGAAGTATGGTGCGGTGAACACGTGTTCGCTACTACCGATATTGCCGGCGGATAGTTTCACGCCGAACTGAATTTCCGGATAAGAATCCGAAGCGATTAGCGTCCGCATGGATTTGGCGGTGCCTTTTTTCGATTTCACCTCCACCGGCACCAGCCATTCGCGCGTGCGGACGAAGAAATCCTGTTCCAGTGTGGAATCCTCTTTTTTGTAGTAGTACAGGTCATAGCCGGATTTCCGTAGCGCTTCAGAGACGATGCTCTCGTACATAGCACCCTTATAGACACCAAGATTACGATTGGCCCGCAGATCATCACTGGCCTCGTCGTCAAGCATCGCTACGAACAGACCGGTATCGCCGAAATATATCTTGAACTTGTTTTCGTCATAATTGCCTTTCAACGGCAGTTCAGGATAGGACATACATCGGCAGATATTCACCATTCCCGAGGTTTCAAGCCATTCCACGCATCCTCGATAGTCTTTGAAACGCGCTCCGCTGGCAACCTTGCTGATTTGGAACTTCTTGTTTTCCTTGGCGAGTTGCACGGGAATATGGTTGAACACGTTGAGAATTCGTGCCTGATCGAGTCCTTGCGCGTATTTGCGGATATCCTCCTGGTAGTCCAAAATAAGCTGGCGCTGCAATTGCAGTGTTCCCTCGAACGTGCCAGTGCGTATATGGGAGGCGACAACCGCAGGCATGCCGCCAAGCACGCAGTAATCCATAAATGCCGTGGAGAAGACGTTCATTTCCACTTCAGAGAATGGCGTAGCATCACACAGGTGGGTGAACATGCTTTCGATGACGGCCTCATCGTATCCGCGAGCCCACAGAAATTCCTCGAAGTCCAACGATCGCATTTCGTAGTCGGTCTTATATCCCACGCTATTGCTTTCGATTTGCTTATAGCTGATGCCCAACATTGAACCGCTGCAAATCACATCATATTTGCCGTCGATTTTAAAGAACTTCAGTGCAGTGGCGATATCAGGATGGGCCTGGATTTCGTCGAAAAAGATGAGCGTATCGCCCGGAATGAACTTTTTGGCTGGGTCGATCAGGGAAATATTGCGGACGATGGTATTCGCGCCATAACCGTCCGCAGTGATTGCACGATATTTCGGTTCCTCAACGAAGTTGATTTCCACTACCGAACGGTAGTTGTGTGCGGCAAAGTAATCGATAGTCTCTGTCTTGCCTACTTGACGAGGGCCCTTGATGATTAGCGGGGAGCGATTCGGGTCGGATTTCCATGCATTGAGATAGGCATCGGCTTTGCGTTTGAGATACATGAGGAGCCCCTTTCCGAATTACTGCTATATCAATGATTTTACACTTTCATGAGCGAGTTTTCTACCGTCTGGCACATTTCATGAGCGAGTTTTCTAGTAATTTCCTCATTTCATGAGCGAGTTTTCGGCGGTTTGTCACATTTCATGAGCGAGATGGCGGGGAATGCCAGCTGCCAGTCCGCCAGTCATCCATCAATCGTCCGCAGATTGTCCGTCTGTTGACGTGAGAAACATGCCCGCGCTATAACTGAGCCCGGTATGAAGGGAGAAGGGAATAGGAACAGACGATATGGCAGTAACACACACCGCAGCAGATGCCACTGCGGCAACCACTATGACGAACGCCGTGGCAGACATCGAACAGGAAACACCGGAAATCGAGAAGGAACGCCAGCTTGCCGGAGTCGGAGCCGGAGCTGGAACCGTGGCAAACGGCAAGAAAAAGCCGCATGACCATGCGCTGGCCAGCATCCTCGGCCCCGCGTTCGTGGCGGCCGTGGCTTACGTCGATCCTGGCAACGTGGCGGCCAACATCACCTCCGGCGCACGATACGGCTACCTGTTGGTGTGGGTGCTGGTGCTCGCCAACGCCATGAGCGTGCTCATCCAGTATCAGTCCGCAAAACTCGGCATCGTGACTAACAAATCCCTGCCGGAACTGCTGGGTGAACGTATGAGCGATGCCGGCCGCTTCATGTTCTTCATGCAGGCCGAGGTCATCGCCATTGCCACCGATCTGGCCGAGGTGATCGGCGGTGCCATCGCCCTGAACCTGCTGTTCGGATTGCCGCTGTTCATCGGCGGTCTGGTGATCGGCGCAATCTCCACGGTGATGCTGTGGTTCCAAGGTGGCAAGACGCAAACCACGTTCGAGCGCATCATCATCGTGATGCTGCTGATTATCACATTCGGCTTCATCGCAGGCCTGTTCGTGGACCCGCCGAGCCCCGGCGAAGTGGTCAAGGGCATGATTCCACGCTTCCAGGGCACCGACTCGGTGCTGATGGCCGCCTCGATTCTGGGCGCCACCGTGATGCCGCACGCCATCTACCTGCACTCCACGCTGGTGAACGACCATTACGCAGGCGGCGAAAAGCCGTCGATCAAAACGCAGCTGAAAGGCTCGAAAATCGATGTGGTCTGGGCGCTGTTGCTGGCCGGCACCGTGAATCTGGCGATGCTGGTGCTCGCCGCCAACTCGCTGCACGGCATGTCTGGCACGGATTCCATCGACGGCGCACAGCGGGCGATCGCGCAGGTGCTTGGCCCGGTGATCGGCACGATCTTCTCCATCGGCCTGCTGGCTTCGTCGCTGAGCTCCACATCGGTCGGCACGTATGCCGGCTCGGAAATCATGCACGGTCTGCTGCACGTTAACGCTCCGATGTGGGCCTGCCGCGTGGTCACGCTGGTGCCGGCACTGATTGTGCTGTGGTTCGCCAAGGACCCGACTCAGGCGCTGGTCATCGGCCAGATGGTGCTTTCCATCGGCATCCCGTTCGCCGTGATTCCGCTGATGCGATACACGCATGACAAGGAACTCATGGGCAAGTGGGTTGACGGCCCCGTCAAGCACGTGATTTTCATGATCGTCGTGGCACTGATTGTGGCGCTCAACGTGCTGCTGATTGTCCTGACGCTGATGGGCAGGGCGTAATAGACTCCAGCTGAAATCCTGCGATAGCACAACATAATAAGAAGCCCCGGTGTTGGAAACCGGGGTTTCTTATTATGTTGAGAATGGTTGGATCTGCCGTCAGTTCGCAGCCATACGCCGCGCACGCCGTTCGCGCAGCGAACGCAGGGAAATAATGTCTCGCGTACGACCGGCACCGTCGCCCTTGACGCCGAAGAACACCATCAACACCATTGCCAGACAGATTATTGCGGAGATTCGCAGCGCCCATTGAATGCCGAAAATCGAAGCGGCGACGGCGGAGGCGCCGCCCTGCTTATGCAAAGCGGCAAACGTTTCCATCAGAATCACCAACACGGGTGCGCCCACAGCGCCCGCAATCTGACGCGCGGTATTCGTCACCGATGATCCGGCGGACACTTCGCTCGGCCCGTTCAGGCAATTCAGGGACCACGTGGTAATCGGCATCAGCAGGAAACCCATGCCGATCTGACGGATGAACTGGCAGATCGATACCCACCAGATCCACGTATCCATCGCCACCAGCGACATGCCCAAGGTGCCAAGGGTCAACACAATCGAACCGAACAAAGCCACCGGGCGCGCGCCGAACCGATCCATCGCGCGGCCGCCGAAGAACTGGGAGACGCACTGGCCGATGGCGCCCGGCAGCATGATCAGACCGCTCATCGTGGCCGAATAGCCGCGGTCAGTCTGGATGTAGAGCGGCATGATGACCAAAATCGAACTGAAGGCGAAAAATGCCAGCGACGCGGTAATGGTGCCGACGGTGAACGAACGGTTCTTCAGCACTTCCAAGTCCAGCAGCGGCGGCTGGGGGAGTGCCGACTCGTCCTTGGCTACGGCCTCGCGATACCGCTTGCCAGCGCGCAGGTTACGCATCACAAACCACACGATGCCGACCAGTCCCACAACCATCGGCCCCCACGTGACCGGTGCCGCGAATCCATAGGTCTCTGAATTGGTGAAGCCGAACATAAGCCCGCCAAAGCCGATCACCGACAGGCATGCCGAGAAGAAGTCCGCGCGGGCCGAAGGGTCGTGTGAACCGAAATTATGCAGTCCGAACATGGCCGCCAGCAGCGAGATTACGCCAATGATGGTCATGGTCAGGAAGATCGAGCGCCAGCCGTTGGCATCGGTCTGCCAGCCGCCCAAGGTGGGGCCGATGGCTGGCGCCACGCTCATGGCCATGCCCACCGTGCCCATGGCAAACCCGCGGCGAGACAGCGGGTAAATGGAGAACACGGTGATTTGCAGCACCGGCCACATCACGCCCGTGCCGGCAGCTTCGAGCACGCGCCCGACCAGCACCCATACGAAGTTTGGCCCCAACCATGCCAGCACGGAGCCGAGTGTGAACACCGCCATCGAGCAGATGACGATCTGGCGGGTGGAGAAGCGCCGGGTCAGAAACGCGGTCAGCGGCACCATCACGCCCATAACCAGCTGGAACACGGAGGTCAGCCACTGGCCTGTGGTCACGGAAATATGGAATTCCGACACGATGATCGGCAGCGCCGAGCTCAGTTGCAGCTGGGTAAAGTTGCCGACAAAGGTGATGAAGGTCAGGATTGCGATCGAAATAAACGCGGCATGACTCAGCTTGCCGTCAACGTACGATTCCTCTTGGCTCAGCACTCGTTGCAGTTCGCCACGACGGTTCTTGATTCCGCTCTCTCCAGCCACGCACACACTCCACTTCCGTTGCTCGGCCTGATGGCTTTGGGCGGTGTCGGTTGGCATGTCGGTTCTTCATGCGGCGTCATATGTCGCGCAACAATCGATGGTTTCGGCGACCGTCTCTTCATGTGCTTGGCCGGGCAGCCTCTCAAAAGCACCCCAATACGTTATACCTGGGGGTGCCCAGTCGGTTCGGAATATGTGCAGAAGCGGGGAGCGAACCCACTTTTCGCAAGAGACCGGGGCATAATAGGCGGTTGGTCATTGCATAGATATGCAAGTTGGCTCAGACATTTTGGGAATTGGTATGAGCAGGCATAGGGCAGGGCACGCAGTAAGTATTCCGAGCAGAAGGCACCGTGTCTGGCCATGGGTGGTGTCGATTCTGGCATTGCTCGTGGTGCTGTTAGGCGTGTGTGGATTCTGCGGATTGAAACCGTATTCCGGAAGCCAAGCAGGTTAAGGCTCATGAGGAGCAGGCTTTGCAATTGTTGGGTGGCATATCCGATCTCAGCAATCTCGACAACGTTGATAAGGTGAGTTAGCAGATCGATCAAGCGAAGACCGAAACCGCCGCGGCGAACGATATTGTGCATGGCACGCTGTGGAACATTGCCTCGAAACTGCCAGTGTATGGCGATGACATTACCGCCGTGCAGGGCATGACTTCGGTAGTGGATTCATTGATTGGCGACTCGGTGCCGCAGTTTATGAATGTGCTGACTACTTTGAAGAATGCGCAACTGAGCACAGGGGATGGGCAGCTGAATATTCAGCCGATTCTGGAGGCGCAGAAGACCATTGTCTCAGCCAATGAATCGCTGCAACAGCAGGTCCAGAAATATCAGAATCTGCCGAAGGCCCATATCGGCATAGTCAACGATGCCTACAACACCGGCAAGACTCAATTAACGAAATTGGCCGATAGGGTTGATCAGCTATCTGGCATATTCCAGATTCCGCCGAATTTTCTCGGCTCTGGCCAGACGCGTACATACGCGTTGATGGCCATGACCACTTCGGAGGAGCGCTCATCCGGTGGCCTGATTGGTTCCGTGGGTGTGGTGACTACGGACAACGGCAAGATTAGTATTGGGGATTTCCGCTCGAACAAAGAGTGCATCCCGTATGGTGCTGGTGATCCAACGGAAGATGAACAGCGTATTTTCGAGCAGTGGGGGCCTCTGAAAATGTCGTTCGATATCCGTGATTTGGCTGTATATCCTGATACCTCTCGTGTTGCAGAAGGTATGCAGTCTATCTGGCAGCGCACATCATGGGGACGTGACACTCCATTGGATGGTGTGCTCATGGTTGATCCGGTGTTTCTGCAGGAATTGGTGAAAATCAACGGCAACATCACGCTTTCTGATGGCCGTGTGCTCGCCGGAGGCAACACTGCTGAATTCCTGTTAAACAAGGTGTATATCGATTATCCGGTTTACATGCAGGACACCTATTTTGCCCAAGTCGCCGAGCAAACAGTTAGTAACATGTTCTCTAATTTGGATTTGACGAAGCTGAGCAAGGTAGCGCAACTGATGGGAAGTATGTCGGAAGGTCGTTGCTTCTCAATGTATTCGTTTGACGAGGCTACTGAGAAGACTATTAGCGATGCAGGCTTCACTGCACAGACTCCGAGCAGTGAGGAACATCCGCAGGCGGGTGTGTATGTGACTGAGCAGAACCCGTCAAAGATGGGGTGGTATATTCACCGCACGTCGAAGATAACTCGTTCCGCCTGCAATAATGATGGTTCTCAGACCTACCATGTGGAATATACGATGACGAATACGATAGACGATAACCAGATTGGCATAGCTGGAGCTGCCGGAACGTATATTCTCAGTGTAAACGCTGATCAACAAGGCCGTGGCGTAGAGAAAACCTTAATCTACGCTCCTGCGGGAGGCAGCCTCACGAATCTTCAAACCTCAGGTGGTACGGTGACTGGTAGTCGTCAGGAGACTTTGAATGGCAAGACCGTGTATGCCAGCATCGCCAATATCGGCCCTGGAGAATCCGTTACCTACTCCTTTGATGTGACTACCTCTATCAAGGCCGTCTCCGACCTCACCATCGACCAAACTCCAATGGGCTGGACTGATTCCGGTGTCACCACTGACACCGCTGCCTGTTCCATCAACAAGCAGTAAAAACTGAGCTCTCTCTGTGAGGGAGCTGTCAGTCGCGCTGACTGAGGGAGGGATCAAAAAACGGCGCTGTTGTTGTTTTCGTGGGTGGTGGTTCGTTGTTGAACCGTTGTGGGAGTAAGAGAAGAGCGCTTTTTGGGTAGGCTGTTTAACGACCAAGAAAAGCACAGCCAAAAAGCGCCTGATGAGCAGCATATTCAACCAGCTTCTCAACGTCAAAGGCACGGTGGTCGAGGACGTGCGGATCGTCGACTCGCCGTTGCGTCCCGAGCCCGTGCTCGAGGTCCGCGTGCGCCCGCGTGCGGGCGCGCTCAGATGCTCCCGCTGCGGAAGGAGGCGCCGCGGGTATGACCAGGGCGGCGGCGTGCGCCGCTAGCGTGGCCAGGACTTCGGGGCTGCTGGCGCGTCGAACTGGTCGCCGCCATGCCGCGCGTGGACTGCCCGAGGTGCGGCGTCGTGGTCGCCTCCGTGCCGTGGGCGGAACCGGGCAGCCGGTTCACCAGGGATTTCGAGGCGGAGTGCGCGTGGCTGATGACGGTCGCGAACCAGAGGACGGTCAGCGGTTTCCTTCATGTGTCGTGGAGGACCGCCGGCGCCGTCGCCCGTCGGGTCGCGGAACGCGTCAAGGCGTCGATGCCGTCGCCGTTCGACGGACTGCACGCGATCGGCGTGGACGAGACCAGCCATCGCAAGGGCCACACGTACATCACCGTGGTCGTCGACCACGAGCGGCACCGGGTCATCTGGGCGCACGACGGGGTCGGCGGGGACGTGTTCGACCTGTTCTTCAAGGCGTTGACGCCCGAACAGCACGCCTCCATCAGGGTCGTCACCGGCGACGGGGCCCGCTGGATCGACTGTTTTGCTTCAATGTTTGTTCGACAGGTTCGGCAGTGTTTTTCCGCAGTGTGGGCTGATGGTTTTCCCCGGTGTCGTCATCGTTTCCCGGTGATGTGAGAGGCATCGGTGCCGCGGCCTGTATATTCCCGAGTTGCCAATCGGTTTTGATTCGGCCGGTTGCCGCCGGCC
>OLOJ01000581.1_pt1 | contig 37596 bp, 33 predicted proteins | sample 1672251 | NCBI WGS metagenome assembly OLOJ01 (sample SAMEA3136664, study PRJEB25190) | human gut metagenome | biome: human gut; feature: human-associated habitat; material: faeces | place: Austria | collected 2013 | reverse complement strand
AATACTGTTCAAAATATTCATTGGGAATCATCCATTCCTCATCAATCATTTTACCAATCAGTTTTCTATTTTCCACCGTATATTTTTTATCTTTTTTATAAGATTTTCCAATAACCTGATACACATATCCGATACCATTTCTTTTCTGAATTTTAGTCGTTTTAGGACGAATTACCTTAACATTTTTGAGTAACATAATATCCTCCGAAAGTAGTTATACCGTATAACTCCATTATATCATATATTCTGCCAATAAAAAAGTTGAAATCGCCCATAAATACAGGAAATTTCAACTATTCATTTAAAAATTCAATTGTAGTTATACATTTTTTACAAAGTTAAGGTTCCAATAAATTTGTTGCGATTGCCTTTACAAATTCTTTAAATAATCCTCCACATTGTTTCCTTCATAATCTTTTCTTCTTTTTCTTTAACACAAAAAGAGTTTCTTGTTCATGCCACAGAAACTCTTTTGTACTCTATAATCGAAAAAAACCTATTATCAATAGCTTTAAAATACTATATTGGTCAGCATGTTTACATCTCAAGCTTTCACTGAATTTGCCAATCGATAATGTCAAATTCATTATACATACAAAATTTTAACATGCCATCGTTTTTCTAAATTATATAGTCATTTTTTCTTTTAATTATCACTTTAATTTAAAAGCACTATACGCTTTTATAACCACACAACTTTGCAATCACTTGAATCAATATATTCCTGTCTAAAGGCTTTGATACATGCGCATTCATACCTGCTTTTTTAGCCTTTATTTTATCTTCCATAAACGCATTGGCTGTCATCGCCACAATTGGAATATCATGATCAAATGAGCGAATCACTTGAGTGGCTTGTAAACCATCCATTTCCGGCATCATTATATCCATTAAGATAATGTCAAAAGATTCGGGTGCATTCTTATAGATATCCACCGCTTCTTTACCATTTGTAGCACAAGTAACTCTAGCCCCTTCGTTTTCGATAATAAACCTGGCAATTTCCATATTCAATTCATTATCTTCTACAAGTAAAACGCTAAGTCCTTCAATCGATGCGGAAGCTGATTCTTTAACCCTTTCATTTTTATGTTCTTCATCGATTTTAAATGGAATGCGTATCACAAATTGAGAACCCACACCTTCTTGACTTGTAAACGCAATGGATCCACCCATCTTTTCGACAAGGCTTTTTGCAATTGGCATACCCAAACCTGTCCCCACATATTTAGAACGACTTCCCATATGTTCCTGGGCAAAAGGCTCAAAGATTTTGTTCTGGAATTCTTTAGACATACCAACACCTGTATCTCGACAAGTGAATTCAATAATGACATGGGATGGTTCTTTCGATTCAAGTTCCCTATAACTTACATAGATAAATCCATTATCCCGATTGTATTTAATGGCATTGGAAAGAACATTCATTAGTACACGCTTTACATGGATTGGACTTCCCATCAAATATGGATGGGTAATACTTTTTTCTTCTTCGACAATTTGAATATTACGCTCTTTTGCGAGTTCTTCTACTATTCCAATCGTTTCATCACTCAACTTATCTATATTAAATCCAACTTCTTCAAGGACGATTTCACCCGACTCAAGCTTACTCATGTCTAATACTTCATTCACTAATTCAAGTAATGTATTTGAAGCATCTTTGATCTTTGCACGACAATGGGCCTGCTTTTCAATATCATCACTATAATGATCCCCAACTTCAACCATACCAATGATTCCATTGATTGGAGTACGAATATCGTGAGACATTCTTTGAAGAAATTCGGTTTTGGCAACATTAGCCGCCTCTGCCTTTTTAGCTGCCTTTAATAATTCTTCTTGGTGCACCTTCTCTTTTTCTTGTTCTTTAACCTGTCTTATACGATTATTGCGATGACCAATATATCTTAGTACAAGCACAAACAATATATATACAAGTAAAATCACAACTAATTTTGTAACAACACCATCAATTACCACATGATCTGAAATATAGGCGAAGATATAATAATTACTTTGTTTCAACATAATGCCATAATAGCCTGCACCTTTATTATTAAAATGATAAATATGTTGACTATCCCTATTCTTCTTTAATAATTGAACGACTTCATTGTTCTTTGTCGAAGCATGAAGTAGTGATCTATCATTACTCGCAATGATGTTTCCTTCATCACAAACAAGAATAGTTCCATCCGATTTTGTACTATATCCTTTTAATAGATTTTGAAGTGTTAAATTATAATTCTGTGCAAAATAAGCGGAAGTATAAAAATAAGTAGCCACAATGCCAGGTGCATCACTTCTTGCACATGTCGCAATATCTAAATGAGACCCATCATTCAATTCAACACGTTGTGCATATGTTCTTTCTGGACAATTCATATAATTCAAAACAATATCTTTACTGATATATTGATGAACTTGTTTTAAAATGGAATCATTTGTACTATAGGAACTTTCTATATTCCCATTTTCATCCAATACAAGAATCCCATCCATCCATAATGTACTAAGATTATCCTTTAGAAAAGCTTGATCTATAAGTTTTCCTGCATCTACTTTACTTTGAAGATTCGTTTGAAGCTGACGACAACTCTCAATCGTTCTTAATAAACTCTTCGATTCACTCGCCTCATTATAATGGGTATATGTAGAACATTGGATCTTTACATAATTTACAATTTTTACCAACTTGGTTTCTGTTTCATCTTTTTGTGTTTGGATAAAATAAAATGCAAAAGAGAAAATCATACAAACCCCTAGTAATACTGTCAGTATATGGTTGTAACAATTTTTAATACGCAAAATCATCCACCTCCAAATACTTTTCTGGATTCGTTAGATATTTACCTATAATCCTTTTAGATGTGCCATCTTGTCTCATCTCATTTAATGTTTGATCCAACTTCTCACAAAGATCACGCTTATCATTTTTTGAGAAAGCTACACCAATGCCTACTCGCATCAATGGCTCTTCTAGAATACGAAAATCCGCATTATAGTCCTTCATATATTGAATAATCGATTCTTCATGAGCGCCAATCGCATCCACATACCCTTTTTGCAGGAATGTAAAGATCAATTCTCTATGGTTTAAACTAATCAAGTTACCTACATCATAATTGCCATTTAATAAAATATCTTCTGGCTTGGTGGTCGATTGCACAGCTACATTTTTATCTTTTAAATCATCCAAAGTATAAATATCACTATCATTATTGACCGCAATCACCTGACGACTTGCGATATATGGACCAGCCCACTTATAGTCATTCAATCTTCCTTCCATGGAAAAACATGCCATGATACAATCGATTTTTCCACTTTCTAAAAGTTCCTTATTCTGTTCCCAATCAATATAAACCACTTCAACTCTGTATCCCAATCGTTTAAACGCTTCGGTTGCCAAATCCACATCAATACCTGTAGGATTTCCATCCTCATTCAAATAGTTGTATGGAGGATAATTATCACTGCCTAAAGTAATAACAGGTAAATTGGATTCATCCGATTCTAAATTACTTGTCTTACATCCGCTTAGTAGACAAATAAGTAAAGATAGACTCAATAAACTTGTAATTATTCGCTTTCCTTTCAAATCATATCCTCCTATCTATTTGACCAATCACACCAATATATTGATCTGTATCCAAGCCAGACCACAACGTATGAAATTTTATATTTAACTCTTTAAATTGTAAAGTAAACTCTTTATTTTCCACAGAAGTTTCCTTTAAATGTTTTTTAACTTCTTCCACCACTTCATCATTCACATCAAACGACTCAAATTCCGAAACACTCTTTTTATACTTTTTATTTTTCTCTCGATCTATAATAGTTAACTCACCAATTAAAGGATTATAATCAAATAAGACTTTAGATTGACTCAATTCAAAAAAGTCCATCTTTTCCTTTAAAAAATCAATAATGCGCTGTGAATGATTATTGTATGGCAATGTTTCTGATTTTAAAATTTCACCAGACAATTTTTTTGCCTCATGATAATCCTTATAATCGTCCTTTTGCGTTTTAAAAGCCAAATACATATCTGTACCCACCTCTTTTAAGCACTCTACTAACAATGGATTGAAACATCCACACTTTCCATCTAAAATCATTTGAATGGCCGTTCTACAATCATAGGCCTTTTTATATACACGCGTACTTGTCAGTGCATCAAAAACATCCGCAACCGATACAACTTGGGCAGAAATAGGAATATCATTCCCCACTAAACCATCAGGATAGCCCTTTCCATCAAAGCGTTCGTGGTGCCATCTACAAATTTCATAAGCCATTTGAACCAATGGATTATCATTCGGATATTCCATACTACGAATCATTTTTGCGCCAAGTAAAGTATGTGTCTTCATAATTTCATATTCTTCATCCGTAAGCTTTGTCGGTTTATTTAAAATCTCTTTTGAGATTGACACCTTACCAATATCGTGTAAAGACGATGCCGTCGCAATCAATGTAATATCAGATTCCGTTAAAGGATACGCATCCGTTTTCTCAACTAACCTTCTTAAAAGCATCTGCGTGGCAATACGAATATGAAGAATATGTTCACGGCTCTCCTTATTGTATGTTCCTACAACACTACTCAAGATATTAATCATCACTTTATTGTTTTCTTCTTTTTCATACACCTGGTTCACTACTACATTGGTCAATCGTTTTTGATTGGCATATAAAACAAGTGTATTCATAACTCTTCGCTTAATAATAAACGCATCAAAAGGACGTTGAATATATTCAACAGCTCCTAAATTATATGCCTTTTCAATAATTGAAGTCTCTTCTTCTGCAGAAATCACAATTATCGGAAATTCTTCAATCCACTGATACTTATTCATATATTCCAAAACTTCAAACCCATTCATTTTTGGCATATTGATATCCAAAAACATTAAATCAATTGTCCAATCCTTTTGTAGAATAGAAATGGCTTCTAAACCATCATTGGCCAATATATATTGATAGTTCTCACCCAATATTTCCATCAATAATTCCTGATTGAATTTGGAGTCATCCACAATCAAAATTTTCTGTCTTTCTTCTAAACTTTTCATAACCCTATTCCCACTTCATCATATAACCATATGATTAGTTAGCTAAAGTATACATCTAAAAAAAACTTGTTTTCAAGAACAAACGTGAACATTTCACAAGCTTTTTTATAACCAAAAAAGCCTGGCATTTATATTGCCAAGCCATTGTATTTATTGACCTATCTTGTTCATTGCCAAGATTTCATTTTCAAGCACTTCTTTATAAGAATCTAACTGTTTCGTTCTAGCGCTTTCATATACTTTGATTTCTTCACTTACATCATCTCCATCTTCTTTATTTAATAAAGATGTTGTAGCGTTTTTTGTATTTGTGAAATAGTAGCCTTTATCATTGCCCCACCACTTATTGTTTTCAACTGCCTTATCTGCATGCGCATCAATTTTAGCAGCCGCATTTGGTGAGAATAAGTAATAATTGTATTCGCACAAACCATTTAATTGGTATGCCACATCTAGAGCATCACTTACTTTGTCTTTCTTTAAATCTTGAATGATTTCATCCATATATTCAATGTTGTTTTGATATCCCACGTGTTTCATCACAACATCACTCGAGAATACAATTCCGACAAAGTTATCTTGTACATATTTAAATAAGTCTAATACTTTCTTATTGTAGGCTTTTCCTTCTTTTTGAATTGAAGTAACATCCGATTTAGAGTTTACCGCCTTTACATAACGATTATTAATATCTTGACCCTCTTTATTCAATGCATTCACTTCTTTTTCAAAAACAGCTAAAGCCTTGTCCCAATCCTTTTTAGAAACACCCGCTTCCAAAGCTAAATCTTCATTAAGGCTTTCCTTTAAATCATCAATGGTAGCTTGCATATTTAAAGACATAGCTGGAAGCTGATCGATAGCGATAGCCATACTTCCAAATACCGCAATATTAGCCTTCATCACCTTTTCACTATACGTATCCGTATTATCGGATTCTGTATGATAATGAAGTTGTGTCCAAGTATATTCACTATCGTCCTTTGTTTCTCCAGAACAAGTATCTGTTGTATTCAAGAAATAAGGAACTCCCGCATTACGATAGGAAACACCATCTTCCATTGTCGTTGTATCATATGTCTTTGTAGAAATACCATTCTTATATTCTTTTACAGCACCATCCAATGCACCTGAATCGACTAAACTTTTTACTAAAGATGCATATTCAGGAACACAAGTCACCATGAATGTATCTGAACCATCATCATAGGCATCCAATTCAAAGTTAAATAAAGCTAAAGTTTTATTAGCCCACTCAGGATGTACATTGTTGATCAATTCATAAGCCCCTCTTGTCCAGTCAAATTCAGTGCCTGTTGCACCCCATTCTTCGGCACCATGCGCAACAACCACAATATCATTTTCAGGCACATAGCCACTATCGATCATTGTCTTAGCCATTGACATAATGGTTCCAATAGCACTACAGTCATCTTGAAAGCCAGTAAAATACATATCATAATGTCCGGCAAAAATAATTTGTTGATCATGTGATTTACCAGGAATATAGCCAACCACATCATAACTTGTACCATTGCCTTCTTCCATCACACTATCCACTTTTAGAGTAGCCATATCATGACCTTGTTTTAAAGCCTTTTTAATTTGTTTGTACTCACTCATTGTGATGATTGTCGTAGGCATAATATCTTCTGCACAAACATCCTGAATCTGATGATCATCATCACTAAATCTTCCATATCCATCCAAATCGTATGTGACTAATGCTTTTGCGCCATGCTCATAAGCCTCATAGATATAGCCGCCAATCCAAGACTCATTAAATTGATCCACTCCTACTAGAGCAATCTTACCTTCAACGTCCTTGCCTTCATAGTCTTTCGCAAAACCAGTACCACAATCTACGATTTGTGTTGTAATCCCATTTTCATCTGTGCCATTCACCATATACGATACGGGCATCAAATCAATATCTGTTCCTTCAATCGTTAGTGAAGCATCATTATACTGCCACTTGTCCACATTCACAGGTATCTTTTCTACATTCTTTAAACCAATGGCCTTCATTTCCTTAGCCAAATAATTGGCTGTTCTATGTTCTGCATTGGAACCACTCGTTCTAAATCCAAGTGAATTATCATGTAATGAAGTATCTGTAGACAATGTTTTTGTGAAGTCATACGCATAGTCCATATCAATCTCATTCACATAGGCATCAATCGAATCTTGATAGATGGCCTCATCTTTTGTCGAACCACAACCCACTAGGCTCAACACCAATACTGCACTAAGGCTTGCTTGTAAAATCTTTTTCATATTCCTCTTCTCCTTTACCCACACAAAAAAAGATAGGCGCACAATATACACCTATCTTCGTCCATCATCTATCTGCATACTTTTCGTAACAGAAATTCCAGCTTATTGACCATTTCATAAGGTATATTGTACTTTATAAAACTGAGCTTTTAACTCAATCAATAAGGGTAAACACCCTTCCGTATTCCCTAAATACGGTTCTTGCTTCTTCAACAAGTCTTCGGCATTTGACCCGGCCGTCCGTGTAGCCTTAGCCTATATCTAGGCGGTCAATTTCTGTACGATTTGTACGCAAAAAAATATACAGGAAAATGCTATTTTTTGTCAACTAAAATTTTTAAAAATATGTAACCCATCCACTTTTGTCTCTAGCTTTTTAAAGTAATAGGCAAGAATTAAAGTGGAAAAAATGCATACTATTAAATAGATCCAATCATTTAAATATCGATCAAACAAGTTCATTGAAATTCTTTGAAGTATATAGATTTCAAATACATATTGACCTAAGAAATGAAACAAAACATTTTTAATTTCTTTATATGCACATACATCTACAATCAAGAAACAAAACGCAATCGAAATTATTTCATATGCGAGTATTGGTAAGTGAAGACAATATAAACTAAAAGCGAAAACCATCAAGAAAATAAAGAATACTGGCTTTTGAATGATGGAACAAACACGATCTTTATATTTAGATAGAATCATACCTGCTGGATAACAAAGAATGATATTGTACCACCAAGCTTGATCCTTTATTACATCCATCAAAATTATATAAAGTATGGTAAACAGTACGCATGAAGTCATGCTATGTTTCTTACATTGTTTAAACGAAATATATACAATACTATACATAGCTAGTATCGCAAACACATACCAATTACTATTTCCTATAGAACTTAAAGCCGTAAATGAGAATACAATACGAACAAAGGAATAATCCTTTCTTAATAAGAATGACAAAGCCAAGTAAATGCATAATGCCATACAAAAGTGAATATAAAACTTCAATATTCTTTTTCTTGGCATACTATCAATATACACAATACCCCTTCTTTGAATCTGTTCCATAATGCCATACCCAGAATAGAACAAGAATGGTGCAACCATGAGTTGTCCAATTGCCAATAGTAACGTATTCCATGGCATAGTTTCATATTGTCCAAAATGTGATAGAAACACAAACAACACAAAAATTCCATTGATACATGTCGTCTGTTCTTTATTTAATGCCCTTTTAAAATTCATTTCATGCCCTCTATAATAAGGTATTATATCACCATCTTATCTCCTTCAATGGAATATTTATTTTTGTATTTTATCCTTAACCTTGCAAAAAAAAAGAAGCATTAGTAACTCAATTCACCAATGCTTCTGTCGATATATTTTGCGGTGGTCGTCTTCGGACAACCCCTTGAAAGAGCCTGATGCGTTGAGCTCTTTATGAATTAGGCTTGATTTTTATTATCTAATTTTTCTTTTGGCTTTTCTACTGTTTCTCCAGATTAAAACGGCATGAAAAAGGATCCTGATCATCGCCAAGATACTTCTTCATGCATTGATATTTACTTGATAAAGTAGGCACTCAACTTTCCGCTTCCCTTTTGTTCAAGTTTATCAACCTCGCAAAGTTCTTTAAGCAATCGGAATGCCTTTGTTGTTCCTGCACCAATCAAATCTTCGACTTCTTTTCTTGTTATGCTACCATTTTCTCGCGCATACTGAATAATGAGATTCTTCTGCTCATCGAGTGTCATATCGTTATTCGCATACTCTATTTTTTGTACCTCAGCTTCTTGCTCTTCATTTCGATTCGGAAGTGTCACCCGAAAAACGCCCTTTGCTGTTTCAAACTCTGGCTGGAATGGACATGCTTTATAGGCACGCTCAATTTTTCCGATTCCAGTACCATAACTCTCAATCAATCTCATGCGGTAGAAAACAGCTGCAAGGTTCGGATTTCTCGATTGTGAAACACCAAGAAAAATTGATTTCAGCTCCAAACCTGATACAAGTCCTCCTAGAGAAACAAATTCGATTCTGTCCTCATAGACATTGACCAAATTGCTTCCACTAAAAGAGTAATCACGATGAACGATGCTATTCAGTAAAGCCTCTCTTACTGCTTCCTCCGGGTAATCTCTTCTATCAGTTCGATCCAGCCCTGAAAATGTTGCTTTCGTTTTATTGATCAAATCAATAAAATGGTAAACATCTTCAAGCTGCTTTAATATAGAGCCCTTAAATTCCTTTCTGTCTCGAAACAATTCCTTATCTGTTCCTTGAAATAGCGCAACTTTCGTTGTTGTTTCACACTGGTCTGATAATAGCAATGCAAGATTTGTATATAAGCCATCTTCACCAATCAGCTTGAGAGTTTGCATTTGCGATGGTCCAATTTCGATAGACCTTTTCTGCATCTCTGTTTGGAGAGTATGAAACGTCAATTCCTGATTCATACTTCGGCACAGCTCAAAAGATCTGCCACTGTTTTGAAGAATCATCTCCCGGATTCCCTCTTCAGTCATTGGCTGTGTAGAACTTCCTTTTCTTACATACACTCCACCAGGCTTCAGGCCTTTTTCACGGAGATAGTACGGTCGATTTGTTCCTGTTGTTACATCTATTTCGATAATTTGCTTTTCTTCTAATTCTACCGAGTTGACTCTAACAAACGGCATTATGTCTGGTGCCAGCGAATCCTTCAAAGAATTCACGATTTGTAGCATCACACCATCCGGATCACCAATACCCAGAACTGCTCCATCTTTTCGTACTCCAACATAAACTGTGCCGCCCTCTGCATTCGCAAATCCCATCACCTCTTTTCGGATGTCAGGGACATACTCTTGCTTAAATTCAATATTCTGGTTCTCAAATTCTAACATCTTCTAATTCATCCTTTCTAATTCCTTTCTTTCTTCTTTCTTATTGTATAAAAGAAAGAAAGGAAAATCAAGAAGTGTAGAAACAACCTTAACATTGCAGAATTTGTATAACTAAAAAGCAAGAACAATATAAGAAATCTTTAATTTCATACCCCGAACAAACCAAAGTGGACATTTCTGCCCACTATTCATTACGACCCATATAATTTGCGAGTGCACCAAGTAAGTTAGCATCTTGACGATATGTACAACACCTTAAAAGTATCTGTCATTGGATATGATTTTTTCTCAATAATTTTCCCCCTCACGACTAAGAAGTCCACTCTTCATCGAACTTCCACCAATGTCAAAGCACAAATAATATTTCATAATTTCCTACATTAAACCAACATCTGCATAGTCTATCTATATAATTAGATGAAAACCCTTTACGCATATCAACCTAATTCATTTCCTAAGCGGATTCGCTTTTTTCTGTGAACATATGGTACGTCGTTAAGGTACCATTTCTGATATACTAACCCGGTTGGATGAGAAATAATTTACGCCAATGCAAACAAATGGTATTACGCCAACACCCATTTGAGTTCCGCTCATCTAACATCGATTAGAGAACTAGACTTCTCCGTAATATATGCATAATATCTAGTTCTCTCCTCTAAAATTTGTTGTCCAACGGTTTAGATTCGTGCTAGAATAATATTGTCTAGAGAGTCATTCTAACACATTTGATATCTAACCATTCTTATACTTTCCTGACTCTCTAAATGTGGACCAGTTGTTGCTGGTCTTTTTTTTGTATACAAAAAGGCTCAAATCCTTTCGATTTGAACCCACTTTATTATTCAATTGGACAATCACAAACAATAGAAGCGGTATCCACTTCGATTTCTGTCACCACAAATGGCAATTGCGTTTGGTCCACATCCATTCCATACAAGATCAATGATAATGTATGTCCTTTAGGAATTGTATAGTCGTTGCTGACAAAGTCAAATGAATATGTATACCAAGTATCTGGATCAATGGCTTCCTTTGAATAATTATTCAAACGATTTTGTGCATTCATCCAACCTCGTGTAATCACAAAATAATCGGATGGTTTTTCTTCCATTTTAAAGACAAAAGAATGATTTTCATCCCCATCCAAATTCGATGTCAAACGAACTTGTTTTCCCTTTTCCACAAGCATTGCACTCAAAATGGCCGTAGGCTGTTGGATTCGAGCCCTAAAAGAAACTTTGGCTCTTCCCGCAAAACGCGTATCTTCCTTCATTGTTTCTAAATCAAAAGAAAGAGAATGGGCATTTTGAGTTAAAACCAACTCATCCAGCCATGCCTTTGTGTTTTTTTGTTTACGATCATAAATCGTTTGCGACAAATCATCCACAATCATTTGATTTCCATTCTCTTGTACACGATAGGACTTATAAGATTTAGGTGGCCAAACCTCTTCTTGCATCCACAATTTTTGATCTAAGTTATTCTCAATATAAATCTTAGACTCATTTTGAATACCTGTATCAATCCCTTTTAAATAATAATCCAACCAACGATCGATCAATCCTAATGTAGGACTATCCTCAAGATGATACGTATATATATGTTGTCCTTGATGCAACAGCATCATACGATCTTTACCAAGTTCTTGAAGCTTTTCATACAAACGAATACCTTGATCTGGTTTTACATTCCAATCATTTAAGCCTTGAAGAACGAATACCGAAGCTTGGATGCGATCGGCATGCTGCAAATAATTACGCTCATCCCAAAAGCGATTGTAGTTTCCCGATTGTCTGTCTTCACCTTCTTGTAGAGTCATTTGATTCTTTTCAAACAAAGGTTTGATCGATGCAAAATCATTTGAATCCAAAGCACGCGAAAAACAATACTTTGCCAAAATATCCAAGTCATCCCCTTGCCAATCCATGGCCGGTAAAGTTAAACCATTATGACGATAATATTCATACCAGTTGGAAATACCCGCTTCAGGAAGAATTGTCTTTAAGCCTTCTACACCTGTTGCGGCTACCCCGATGCACATTGTACCCAAATAAGAACGTGCAGACATCGCAACAGAACCTGTACACCAAGATGCCAAAACCTGTACCGTTCTTGTCTTATCTCTAAAAGCTCGAGCTCTTCCGTTTAACCAATCAATGACCGATTTAAACGCAAGAATCTCCTCTTCACTTCCCGTCATTGTTAATCCGTCGCTTCCTCTTGTACCAAGTCCACCACTAAATACACCGGCATAGCCACGTTCTAGTAAATGGCCATATAAATCTGAAATGCATTCATACGCGCTTGGATCTGGTTCTGGATACGGACTGCTTTCCACAATTTGTTCGGCTTCTTTTTTAGGACAAACTACAGGATCTTTTGGATGAAACGTGATATCCTCACGCTGAATATTCTGACTTGGATATGCCTGTATATTTGTATTTACATCATACAAATCATACCAATCCTCATTACAGTGTAACATATATGGATTGGCCACAAAAACAGCCGGGACTTTTTCATCTAGCTTTGGACGCTTAATATAAACCGCAATCAAATCATATTGTCCATCTTGGTCTGTATCCACTGTAGTTTCCACAAAAACTCTTTCAAATAATGCTTCCATATTAATTTACTTTCGGATGTTTCTTTAAATACGATTTCCAAACCAACACAAACACAGCTCCTAAAACTAACATTGCAACTAAGAAGCCAAAGAATAAACGATATCCACCTACACCTGGATTTTGATCAATCATCATACCCGCTAAAACAGATACAAAAATTTCTGGCAAATACCCAATTGTAGAAATAATTCCAGCAGCCGTTCCAGAATACTTTTCTGGTACAGCACCCTCATCCATCATAGCCCATGTTTGTGCATAGTTTACATTATAGAAAATATAGATTAAGACAAACAAAACTGTAAAGAGCACAATAGAACCTGCATTTGTTGGCAACAATAAAATCCCCAAAGTACCCAAAGCCATTACCACAAATGAAATCAATAGAGCATTTCCTGTACCAAACTTATCGGAGAAGAAGCCTCCACCAACGTTTCCAAATAAAGAAAACCATCGTTTCATAGCTGCAAGTGTAGCTCCAAAAGTAACAGTTGCTCCTAAAATAGATGTGGCATATGGTGTAAAGTAATACAAAGACAAGGTAAATACATAGTTACAGAATGTCACAAAACTGATGATCCAGATGGCTGGCATTTTTAACACTTCTCCAATGCCTTTAAAAGAAATACGTTCACTGGCTTCCATATGTCCATCTTTTACTTTAAAGAAACAGAAAATACCCATCGCAATTGTCAAAACTGAATAATAAACAATGACTGTTTTCATACCTGCCACTTCGTCATTGATTTGACCAATGCCAATACGGAAAGCTACAACAGCACCCATAGCCATCAATGCAGCACCAACGCCACGACCACCTTCAAAGAATCCATAGGCTTTTCCTTGATCGTCCGAATCCGATAGAATACGAACAGCTTTTACACAGGCTGGCCAAAACGCAAATAAACTTGAAATGCCCCAGAATGCATAAAGTGCTAGTAACTGATAGTAATTCAATGGTAATAAGTGTACAAAACCACCCAATCCTGTTCCAATTAGAGAAACCGTTAAGATCATTCTTGTTGAAAAGCGGTCTGCCACGATGCCTCCAAATAAATAGGAAATCATACCAAAAATTCCTAAAATACTTCCAAACACACCCATTTGTGTATTCGTCAAATGATACGTAGCTAAATATGCATCATAGTAATCAAAGCGAAAATATGGCAAGCCATAAATAATCGCCCCTCCAAATGCGACGATAATAATAGCCCAGAAGTTCTTTGCCGTTTTATCGCCAAAACCTAGTTTTTTAAATAATTTGTTCATCTTTTCTCTCCCTTACTTAAAACTATTTCACTTTCTTTATGATTAAAGGTATGAAGTCCATGATAAAGAACCATACCTGCAATCGCATATAATATTGCGGCTATAAAATAAGCCTGCTGATACCCAGATTGGTGGACAAATAAAATCTTTCCCGTAAAATGACCACTCAATATACTCACAACACCCGCCGTAAAATTCACTACGGAGGTATAAACAGGCCGCAAATCTTTACAAATCACATCCATCGATAGAGCACTATCCACAGGACTTGATAAATTCGCAAGGCCCGCACGTATAAATAGTGATGCACCAACAATAGGTACAACATATTTACCAAAATAATTTCCATTTCCAATCATCAACATAAAAGGAATGGAGGCCATGACCGTTAAAAAGATTGTTCCCACTTTACCAAATTTTTTTGTACACTTCGGCGTAAAAAACATAAATAAGACAATCGCAACATAGGAAATGGATACCATTAAAGAACTGGTTGCCTTATCAATATGTAAATTTCGATTTAGATATACAGTATAGTACGATGTAAATAGGCCCATCGCAAAAGAAATCAAAGCCCAATACAATAAATAAGCGCGAGAATATCGATTTAATAAAAGTTGTCTTGCACCATTCATTTTTTCCTTTAAAGAAAGCCTTGGAGTAAGCTCCATTTGATAATCTGATTTCTTTTCCGAAATACACAAAACGGGAATCAAGGAAATTAACGCAATACAACCCACCACGAATAGAACCATTCGATTCGCATCCATATAAGATTGGTGTAAACCAGATGAAAGATGCGTCATATAGCGCGTTGCCTCTTGGGCTTGCGCATATGAAATGTTGGCCACACAACTAAACGCCTTTACCACAAAGGCTCCACCAAGATACGTTGCCAAGAAATATCCAATATACCCCATATAGTAAGTTCTTGTATACCAATGTATTTCTTGATTTTTAAATGCTTCTGTATAACAAGCGATAAAAGGACTCAGCATAATAAAGTGTAGCTGCACACCCGTTAATGCCAATAGGGTTGCGATATATAAAGCCCAAGTAAAATCCATACAGACGGCGCCAAAAAAGGCACATGCCGTTGAAAGTGAACAAAAAAGTAATAGCTTTTTATAGCCAATCTTTGGCACTAGCAACAATAAAGCTGCACTTATAAATGTGGAATATCCATAAAATGCCCAAAAGGATGTTGCGATAGAAGTTTGTGCTTCTTGCAGATAATTCACAAACGTATCGTACAAAACTCCACTCGCCAAATTATTAATGACATAACTAATTATAAAATAAACAATATTCCGTTTATCTCTTTGTTCTTCCATTTCTTCAACTCCTAAAAACTGTTTAAAATTATACGATTATATAAAAAACAAATCAATTGTTAAATTTTCAGTAAAACGATGAAACCAAAAAAAGAGGATGCATTTCAATCATACTCAGTTCGTGCTTCACACAACATCTATAATTAAAAGTTAGGGAACTTTTATGAATATATTAAGCACAAATGTTCCCTAAACTATATTCATTAAAATTTTCTTGTTGCGAACTACGCGTTAAAAAGTTTTCCAACATTTTTCTTTTAAGAATTCATTTACAACACGGATATCTTCACCGTCATAGTATTTAACTAGTAATTTCTTAAAATATGGCGCTTTCTTTTCTGGGATTACAAACAATCCTTGACCGTGTGCAATTAGATATTGATTTGCGAATATTACAGATGCACGTTTATTGCCATCAATAAATATTTGTGTTTTCATCCAATACTTCTGCATCATAATTATAGTGCCAATCTCCCTTATATGGTCGAACATCTATAATTTGATCATAGTATACAAAGCAACGCCATTCACACATAAATTCAATGGGTTCACTGCATAAGACCTCAAAATCTTCATTATAGGCACCACATCCAATTAAATCCTTAATACTTGAAATCACTTTTCCAGTGAATTTCTTACTTTCTACAGGCTTAACAAACCAACCTGCAGACCATTTACCCTCATCTGTAGAAATAGCATTTATGGTATCTCTCCATATTTTTCTGCCAAGAAACTTTCGAAGACATTCTGGATAATCATCTACATGTGGGTTTAAAACATTAAATTTGGCAAAAACATTTTCGCATTGTTGAATGTAATCAACGACTATATCTTCTTTTGTGATTTGATTATATACATCATCAAGAGAAAAATAAGGCACAACTTCACATGCCAATTCATTAAAACCAGAAATGGCTTTTTGTATATTCTGACTATGTCCAACTACTAATCCTGAATTATAGTCTTTTTTGACCTTGATATAAGCTTTCATTTTAATTTTCCTTCTAATCTTGCAACATATTTAAATACATATCCAATCTTTCATTTATATATCCCGCAAACAAATTTTCCATTGCAAAAAGATTATGTTTTACATGATATTCATCAAACGCATTATAATAGGCAAGTCGATCCGTAAATTTAATATCAATAGGCGGATAACCAGCCTTCATCAATTCTAAATTCACTAATAATCTTCCCGTTCTACCATTTCCATCAATAAAAGGATGAATCGATTCAAACTCAATATGGAAACGAGCTAATTTCGTTACAATATGCTCCTTACTATTCACAAAATCCATTAATAATTGTTCCATTTTCGGTGCAATCAAATAAGGTTGTACTGGCTCATTCTGCGCGCCCATAATATAAACAGGAATTCTACGATATACGCCTCGGTCTTCTTTCTTATCCGCAAGAACAAGATAATGAATTTGTTTGATGACACTCTCACTAATGGGAACATTATTTTTGACTAGTTCTCTTACAAAATCAAAAGCTTCCTTATGTCCAACAGCTTCCATATGATCTTTTAGAGGCTTTTTATCAATTGTGAGACCACGAAGAACTAAATCCGTTTCACGCAAAGTCAGTGTATTTCCTTCAATCGCATTTGAATTGTAGGTATACTCCACAATAAATTCTTCATTCAACCTAGCAACTTCACCTTCTGTTAATGGTCTTCTAGAATCTAATTCCATCTTTTTTCGATCAATCTGCCGCAAAAGATTCTCTTTTGACTTTAAACGACCATCTACCGGTTTCTTTGCATCCACAGGAATTTTCCAACTTCGCCCCTCATGATAAGCACCTAAAATTTTTCCCTGAGCACAAAGAACTCGAATTCTTCGATCTGAAATACCCCATTTTTCAGAAGCCTGTTTTACAGTCATAAACATGGATCATCACTCCTAATCTAGAAGTATTATATCATTTTATCGGAACAATAGACATCTATCGGAATAATCCAAAGCCGTTTATCGGAACATTATAAGTTCTTACCAGGCATATACGCTTATTTCATCTTCTGCTGCCCTTGCGATCATGTAGATATCTCGAAATATATATTCACTTGCATACACGATAATTTCTACACCTTTAATACACAACAACCAATACAATACTGAATTGTGCATCGATGACACCTCTTTGACATCTTAACCTTATTGACACAATTACCTTGTGGCATTAGTATAATACCTAAAGCTGACTTTAGGTCGAGAAAGGAATCACTATGTATACAATTGGACAAGTATCTGAAATGTTTGATTTACCCATTTCTACCCTTCGATATTATGATAAAGAAGGATTTTTCCCTCATTTAGTTCGCAAAGGCAATATTCGCTATTTCAGCAATCATGAAATTGAAGCTTTACACCTCATTGAGTGTTTAAAAAAATCTGGTCTTGGCATTAAAGAAATCAATCAATTCTTTAGTTGGGTTTCTGAAGGAAGTGCAAGTTTTGAAAAGAGAAAAGAGTTGTTTGAAGCTCGAAAAGAGGCTGTAGAAGCTGAAATCAAAAGTCTTCAAGAAACACTATCTTTATTAGAATTTAAATGTTGGTACTACTCAAAAGCTATGGAGGATGGTACAGAAGAATACCTTCAAGCTATGCTTCCAGACAAGCTTCCAAGTGACATTCAAAAATTATATGATGCAAGTCACAAATGACAAAAGGAGCAGATATTCTGCTCCAAAGCTTTTCAAAACCAGCTGGCTCGTTCTGATTTTGATTGACTGATTCTTAAATTTCAAACCATTTGATTTCACAAGCATCCAATTCAACTTCGAAACTTGTTCCATCACCCTTATACACGGTAGTTGTCTGTGGTTCATATGTATTATTGACAACACAGAAACTGTTTGTAGAAGGATATACGTTGATATCCACATTGTAGTTGTCGGAATACCAGCGTTTCATTTCTTCTTCTTTGTGCGCTGCAAAGAAGATTGCACGATACAATAGTCTTACGTTTTCAAAACTAAATGGAAGACCATTCATATACACACCGCGACCTTTTCCATACTCATTTACAGCTAAATTGACATGTAGATCTTTTTCAGCCAAGATTTCGGTTTCTGGAAGAGCATATACATCATTTACACATTCTCCCCAATCTTCATGTTCTAATTGTTCTGTGATGAAGTGGTCTGGATGTACTTGCCAATTGTATTTGTCTGTATGCATTGTGAAACCTAATTCTTTATCCACTCCCAATACATCATATAAAGTGAAGAATTTACCGTTGCGGTTGATAGCTGTTGGCTCACCAACACCGATAAATCCACCGCCCTGGTCTACATAACGACGAAGAGCTGTAATCACTGGTTCATCAAATTCGGCTCCACCACTAAAGCTTGTGTATGCAGAACCAATGTTCATCACAACGTCCATATCATCTAAGATGGTTGGATCTTTACGAATATCATCAAAACTAATGAAATGAACATCAAATGGGAAACCACTCAACGCCTCCATTACACCTGTATATGAATAGATTTGTTTGTACCAAATGGCATGGTGAACCAAGTGTGTTCCCCAACGACGAAGTTCTCCCCAACTATTAATTACACCCACTTTTAATAAGTTTAGTGGAACTTGTTGATTCACATGAGAATATAGCGTACGGAATTCGTCACATACCTTTTCAATATAATCAATGAATTCAGGGAAATCCAATGCCAATTTTAAATATCCACCATACCCAATACGATCGACTGGACTACGTAAAATAGCTCTACGAGCCGTTACCCAGTTGACTTTAGCTTCTTTTAATGGATCTCCATTTTTATGGAAAACATCTGGGAAGAAGTATGGTAAGAATCTTCCTTCTGTATACTTAACACCCTTAATATCTGAAATTAAACGAAGTGTTGTACCAGAACCAACCGATCCTACAACCGCATCCAATCCAATGGATTCAAAATATTTTCCAAATGGTTCTGTACCAATCCAGTGATCCCCTAAAAACATCATGGCTTCTTTTCCATATTCATGACAAATATCTACAAATTTCTTCGCTAATTTACTTACTTCACGCTGTTGGAAATCCATGAAATCACGATATTCCTTAGTTGGAACACAGAAAGTTGAGTTATTAAATCCTTTGTTGATAATATATTCCGCTCTAAATGGATAGCCCACTTCTTTTTCAAACTGTTCCAAAATATATGGAGATACTGAAGCACTATATCCAAACCAGTCTACAAATTTTTCGCGTGCAAATTCATCAAATTGAAGAGTGAATTGGTGGAAGAACGTTGTAAAACGAACAACATCTACATCATCTCTTTCTTCACAGAATTTTCTAAATTTATCCAATACATACTTTTGAGTTTTAGGTTGTCGAACATCAAAAGTCATTTGGTGTTCTTCACCCTGCCAATCATTCGTTAGAGCATTATACATATGTACAGGATCCCAAATCACAAATGCCAAGAAGCTTACGGTATACGCATGATACGGAATTGTATCATGAATAATCACTTCACCCGTTTCTTCATCATAATCCCAATTTGTGATGACATCATCCGTTGTACGATCAATGACTTCCCACCATCTGTGATTGTCTTTTGTGTTTGGCTTTAATTGATCTCTATAGAAATGCTGCATGATTTTAATCTTTAATTCGGTTGACTTCGCCGTCACAAAATCACTCATCAAATACATCTGTTGGATTTCATCTGGATTTGCCTTGGCCCACGCATTATCTTTTCTTGTCGTATAGTAAGTCGCATATTGCTTAATATCCATCTTACGCAATTCTTCTGGCATATCCGTTCCGTCACAGTCACGGATGGCATCGGCTTTCCATCGATTAATAATCTCAATTGTTGCATCAATTACATCAACATCTGTCGGTACAGTTACTCTGCCTGTTTCAATCATTTTATTTTCTCCTAAACTAGTCAATTCTATTTTCAGTTTCTATATCAAAGAAATGTATTTTTGATAAGTCCATTGTTAATTTAATTGTTGAATGTGCTTCTGGTTCCAAACGAGAATTTACTTTGGCACACATTTTTTGTCCATTTAAAGCACCATGCAAAATATATTCATGGCCCAATAGTTCGGCCACTTCAATTTCAAAATCAAAGTTAGCACTCGGATATGTATCAGCTACAATTCCCTCACCATGTAAATCTTCTGGACGAATACCCATGATAATTTCTTTTCCTTGGTAGCTAGAAAGTTTTTCTCTATACATCAAAGGAATTTCAATCTTCATATCCCCCACATGGAAGAAACCATTTGTATACGTACCCTTCACAAAGTTCGTTGCAGGCGCACCCAAGAATCCAGCTACAAATAAGTTTGCCGGATTATTATAAATTTCTTTTGGCGTACCAATCTGCTGGATATATCCACCCTTCATAACAACAATACGATCAGCCATAGTCATGGCTTCCGTTTGATCGTGCGTTACATAAATGGTAGTAGCTCCAATACGTTCATGAAGTTGAATGATTTCCGAACGCATTTGTACACGCAATTTCGCATCCAAGTTTGAAAGTGGCTCATCCATTAAGAATACCTTCGCATTACGAACGATAGCACGACCCAAGGCAACACGCTGTCTTTGACCACCTGATAAAGCTTTTGGCTTACGATCCAAATAAGGTTCAATCTCTAAAATACGAGCTGCTTCATGCACACGCTTATCAATCTCTTCCTTACTATATTTACGTAATTTCAAGCCAAATGCCATATTCTCATATACACTCATATGAGGGTATAACGCATAAGACTGGAATACCATCGCAATATCGCGATCTTTTGGTTCCACATCATTCATTCTTTTTCCATCAATGTAGAAATCACCGGCACTAATCTCTTCCAAACCAGCAATCATACGAAGTGTTGTTGATTTACCACATCCACTTGGTCCTACAAACACAATAAACTCTTTATCTTTCACTTCTAAATTAAAGTCAAATACAGCCTGAACATTGTTGTCATATATTTTATCAACATGCTGCAATGATAATTCTGCCATACTTCTTCCTCCTATTTATGTTTTCGATTGTATAGAAACAATAATGTTAGTAAGCCTGTCAATCCAACGATTTCAATCATTAAATTACGAACACTTACCGTCTTCTGTGCCCAAATGATCATACCTAAGAACACAAAGAATAATACGATCATAATTATGTTCATTACTTTATTTTCATCTCTCATAGTAGACACCTTACTCTTTCATTCCACCAATACTCATGCCCTGTGTAATCTTCTTTTGAACACAAATATAAAGAACTAACGTTGGAATCATAACAATTACCAACCCAGCATACATGACACCAAAGTTTGCCTGTGACTTTGCATCTGCCATTAAGTATTTAACACCAACGGCCAACGTAGCATTTTCTTTATCCATAAAAGTAAATGCGATAATATATTCATTCCAGAAAGCCAAGAATTGAAATAGGATAACCGTAATAATACTTGGTCTTGCCATGGGAATCATAATCTTTGTCATGGTCTTAAAGTAGCCACAACCATCAATGCGAGCCGCCTCTTCATATGCCTTAGGCAACGTTTTGAAATAACCCGTCAACAAATAGATTGTGAAAGGTAAGGCAGTTGCCGCATACACGACAGAAAGCCAGAACTTACTATTTAAGAAAAAGTCAAATCCAAGCTTAATGTCCGCATTAAATAACATTAAGAAAATTGGCAAAACAATATAGTTCACATTTACGAAAAGTCCAGCCATGAAAAGTCCATTAAAGAATTTCTTTCCTGCAAAATCAAATCGTGCCAAAACATACGATGCAGGAAGAGCCACCACCAATAAAATGACTAATGATAGTGCTGTTACAATGATTGTATTTAATAAATAATCACCCATTCTTGCCTTCACAAAGGCATCCGCAAAGTTTGACCACAATATTTGTTTTGGAAGATCAAATGGATTTCCACTCACCAATTCCAATTGCGATTTTAAAGATGCAAGGAATACCCATACGATAGGTACAATAATCGAAATAGCTAATGTGATCAGTGCCACATAAACAAAGATCTTGTATAAAGGAAAATTACGTTTCTTCATATCTCATCCTCCTAATACTGTAATACATCACGTTCAGTGACCTTATTTATGATGGCTGATAAGGCAAATGAGAATACGAAGATACATACTCCAACGGCCATACCAAATCCGTATTTACCAGCGAACGCATTGTTGTACATATAGTTCAATGCCACTTCACTTCCTAGATTTCCCTCACTTGTCAATTGAACGAACATAAATGATAAGTTGATTGTAGAAATTACGAAGAAAGTTAAAGTTGTACGAATGTTATCCCAAATCAAAGGTAAAGTAATCATAAAGAACTGTCTGACTTTACTTGCCCCCTCAAGACTTGCAGCCTCATATAGGTTTTCTGGAATGCTCGACATACTCGACATATACATAACCATATAATAACCAATGGCCTGCCATACAAGGGCACCAATTATAGAATAGTTAATAACAGCCGGATTTCCCATCCATTGTTGTTGTAAAGACGAAAGTCCAATCATACCAAAGAACGTATTTAAAATACCATTCGTAGGTTGATAAATAGCTGAGAAAATACCTGCAATAACAACAATACTCAAAATGTTTGGAATGTAGAAAATAACACGGAAGAAGTTTTTTCCAACAAACTCTTCACGAGTTAATAATGTCGCAAACAATACGGCCAACACCAAAGTGATGATCGTAATCAATACAACATACAAGATTGTATTTTGCATAGCCTCAATAAAACGCATGTCGTTAAAAAGAACCTTAAAGTTGAAGAACCCAGCAAAAGTGGCATCACTTACGAAATTGCTCTTTTTAAAGAATGCTGTCTTAAATACATCAATCGTTGGAATCACCATAAAAATGAAGACTAGAATAACGGCTGGTGCAAGACACGCAAATACGAAACGATTTTGTGCTTTCTTTTTATTCATGAGTTACCTCCCATCTCTTAAAAAGCGACGAGCAACAATTTGCTCATCGCTTTAAGTTTAATTATTCAGTTACAGCTTTGTTTTTAGATAATTTAACCCAAGCATCTGCTAATTTGCTTTGGTAATCTTTTGCAGTTAATTCACCAGTAGCCAAAGAGTCAATTGAACCAAATACTGTTGCCGCACGGTCAAAGTCTGGTAAGTTATCTGTGTTGTAAGGAGCAAATGCACCTAATGCAGCAGAAGCAGTGTCATATACAGAGAAGAATTCTTTTGTATATCCATCTTCCATAGCCGCAATTGTGTCTGACATATGTGTAGTTGGAACAATGTTTCCACCTTCAGCCATGATCTTAACACCTTCATCAGAATAGATAAACTTCAAGAATGCCTTCGCATCATCTACGTTTTTAGCTTGAGCAGGAATCCATACTTGTTCAGTCATAGAACCAACGAAACGTTCACCATCTTTTTCTAATGCAGGCAATGGAAGTAATCCCCAGTGATAATCTTCAGGAGTTGTATCTGCCATTTCATTCACTACCCAGTCACCATTAGGCATGAATAATGCTTTTCCATCAATGACAGCCTGTTGGTTCATTGTGAAACCATCTTTCGCATTCGCATTTGAGACTGTATCAGAATATAAATAATCAGGACTTACTAATTTAGATAAAATATCGATAGTTTGTTTAGCACCATCTGTATTCCAAGCATCCTTGTCATAATTTAATACATTCGTTAATAATTCTTCTCCACCAGTTTCTTTCAACAATGCATTTAATGTGTTGTCAAAATAACCATTTGTTGGATAAGTAAATAATGCGATACCATCTTTCTTAGCTTGATCACCTAAAGCCCAGAATTCTTCCCAAGTTGTTGGAAGTTCATATTTCTTTCCTTCTCCAACCAATTCAGTATTATAGAAGAATCCAGCTGGAGTTGTCTTAAGTGGCATCAAATAAGATTTTCCATCACCATAATATTGTACGATACTACTATTTGCGTAGTTTTCATCCATACCAACTTCTTCAACTACATCTGAAATATCCAATACTTCATGAGTATTTAATTGAGTTTCAGTATATCCAGAAGGCTGACCTAAGTTATAGTAAACAACATCAGAATATTCACCCTTCGCATTTTCTTTATTCAATACATCAGGCAATTCTTTTTCAAAACGCAATTGAACATCTACATCCGGATTTGCCTTTTCAAAAGCCTTAGCCAATTTTGTGAATACTTCTTCACCATTACCACCAGAGAAAGAATCAAATTTTAATACTCGCTTATCTCCAGAATCAGAATTTTCAGCTGGTTTGCTAGAACATCCTGCTAACATAGATGCTGCCATCGCAAATGATAACCCAGCAGTTATAACTTTTTTCATACTTTACCTCCTCATAAATTCGTATGAACCTCTTTTGACAAGTCTAGTATATCCTATTTGAAAGCGCTTTATCATAAAAATATAGCTCTATATTTTAGATATATTGCGATTTAGTAATTTTGACGACAAAATTGATAAACAAAAGAAAACAATATATAATAATACAAAAAGAGGTGTTTTATGAGTACACAACGCTTTCAAATCGACCAAGTCGACTTCAATAAAGCCCGACCAAAACTACTATATATAACCGAATCCAAGTTCGACCACGAATGGAATTCCACCCTACATACCCATTTATATACAGAAATGTTCTATGTGACAAAAGGCCATGGACTTCTAAGTTTAGACAACAAAAACTATCCCGTAAAAGAAGACGATCTCGTTATTGTCAATCCATTGGTATCCCATACCGAGCGTGGTATTGAAAATATCAACTTCGAATACATTGTTATGGGAATTGAAGGCGTCACCTTCTTTTCAAAAGAAGAAGACGAAGAACAAGGATGTAGTATTGCTAACTATTATGAATACAAACACGAAGTACTATTCTATCTAAAAACCATTCTAATGGAAGTTAAGGCTAGAGATGCTGAATATCAATCGTTATGCCAAAACTTATTAGAAGTATTACTGATCAACCTGATGCGTAGGGCCAACATTAGTTTAAAATCTTCCCCTGTTAATAAAGCCAACAAAGACTGTGTCTATATTGAAAAATATATAGATGCTCACTTTAAAGAAGATATCACACTAGACACTTTAAGTGAACTCACTTTCTTAAATAAATATCACATTGTACATGCCTTTAAACAATATAAAGGAATCTCTCCCATTAACTACATGATTCAAAAGCGTATTCAAGAAGCTAAAGTCCTACTTTCTACAACCAATCTTCAAATCTCAGAAATATCCATCATCGTAGGATTTACAAGCCAATCCTATTTTGCCCAAGCCTTCAAAAAAGCAACAGGCATTTCACCTATTCAATTTAGAAAAGATCATAGTGAACAATAGAAAAAGGAGCAGCTGCTCCTTTATTTACATAATACAGCACGATATTTTTCAATCATGTCCTGATACTCTTCATCCGACAATGTTTTTTCATCAGGATTCATAGCGAATACACCGCCCCATTCATATCCATCCTTATATTTAGGAACTAAATGGAAATGAAGATGATGACCCGTATCCCCATAAGCACCATAATTGACTTTATCTGGATTGAAGATTTCATGCATAGCACAAGCTACTCTATTGATATCCTCCATATAAGCAGCTCTTTCCTGGACCGTCAACTCTGTAATTTCACTCACATGTTTCTTATGAGCCACAATCACACGACCCGGATGAGACTGTTCCTTAAACAAATACACTTTTGAACTTTCTAGTTCACAAATTTTAATTCCGAAAGCAGCTACTAACTCGCCTTCCATGCAATAAGCACAATTTTGATCTTTCATTTTTTTACCTACTCTTCCTGAAGGTATAATACCACAGTTTGTAAGTACTTACATAGTAAATTTAAACTAATTATTTCAAGTATACATTCGATAACAATACACTTTCTTTTCCCATAAAAACATGTTATACTATAAGTGTATTGATTAAGTTAAGACTCTAACCCTTTCAATTAACTTTCTCAACATTCCCATTTCTGGACCGGGCCCATTCCGGTCCTTTTGTTTTGTCAAAAAAATGCAGAGTTTTTTAACCATAACTGAAATCCTTTTAATCATTAAAAACAAATCTAGGGGTCTATAGGTTCATGTCAAAATGGCATCAGTCCCCTAAATTGACCCCTAGATATTTCTTGGAAACCTCTAGATTATTTGGTTACCCGATAAATTGGCTGTTTAACTTTTTTATTTACTATCAGACATTATTTTTTCAAGTTTCTGAATACACTCTAACTTCTCATCATTATCCAATCTATCAAAATAAAAAATCACATCTTCTATTTTTCCTTCACTGATTATCTTGTCTGCTTCAGAATCTAGAAGTTTAACTTTTTCAATAGTTTCTTGTGAAAGATATTTTGGTAAATATTTTATCTTCTCTTTCCATCTATGTACTGCGCCTCTACTTTTATCCTCTAATGTTAATGAATTATCAATCCAGTAATGTTCTTTTTTATCTAACTCAGTTTCAACATTAGAAATGATAGTCTTAAGAATCATTCATCAATGACAGGCCAAACATGGCCAGTTTTAAATAAATCTTCAAACAAATCACTGCAATTATAAGGCACCATATCATAAAAGCACACATCTTTGTTAGCATCTACAATAACCATATACCTCTTCGATTTAAATATGAAGTATAAATCACATTGTGTTTGAGTAATTCGATATTCTCTCATTACATTAAAAGGTGCATTGAGTTTATTTATAATCTCTTTCGCAACATCTTCATCCGTTTGACATCCATCAAAATAATACTCAGAAGGTAACAAAACCATTATATTCTTATTAGTTGCTAATAATTTTTTTATAACATTAACTGCTTTCAATAATTTGTCATCATCAATTTTGTATCCATAAGTTAATATTGAAGGCCATTTAATAAATACATTCATCATATTATAAAAGCCCATTTCTTGTTTATTTTTAGGAGCTAACGAATAAGCTGTATTCCCTTCTTGAGTCTTAAAAATACGAATACCAGTAGCTGTACGAGCATGCATTTGTTCTGGTTCACATAAGATTTTAAAATCAATATCATAAAATCCATTAGATGCGTCTGCCTCTGAATTACTTTGCTCTTCTTGATGGTAAAAAGGAGCCCCTTCTTTTTCATCAACCAACTTAGAATTATTTATGAAATCTACCATAAATTTTTCATAATTATACTTATCAACTCCATTTATATAATTATTTCTCAAGACCGCTACAGGAATATCTTTTCCCATCAAAGTTTTATTCATTTTCATCACCAATAACATTATAAAATTATTATATTGAAAAAGGTACCAACATTTACACATATTAAAAAAAAACGGAAAAACAATATTAAGTTCATTCCGTTTACTTCTCTTCGTTTAGACAACTACATCCATAATTCTTTGTTTATTATATCAACTTAACCAATTGCTTATTCGTTCTCTCCGTGTAAACAATACTCTTCTTTAAAGCTTTTATGTTTTGCTTACACTCATCATTCGAATTTTCTAATTCTTCTAACACTTTTAATCTAAGCTTATATTCATCTAAATCACTTTGTATTTTATGCTGCAAAGCCACTACTTCATCTTTCATATCCAATTGTTTCAATAACACACAATCACACTTGGCTAGTAATTTCGCATAATCATTCTGTACAAATTTAGGTGCCATCATCAAAGATAATGCAGTTCCAGAAGTACCTAATCCTAACACAGCACCTCCACCAGCTATCAACACAGCTCCTCCAGCCATTCCAAAACCACCAGCTGCAAGCGATCCTCCTCCAGCAGCAGCTAATGATGCACTGACTAGTGCTGCACCATGCAATGTAGGAAATGCTCCGCCAAATATGGCAACCGCAATTTGTGGTGCAAACACAAATGCCAATCCACCCGTTGCAGCAGCTACGGCAAGTGCACCACCCGCAACACCAACAGTTTTTAAAGTATTATTTTCTAAGCAGTTATAGTAATCCTTATAACTCTTTTGAATCTTTTGAATCTCTTTATAGGAAATATAATTTTGTGCATTACAGAACACTTCCTCAATATATTTCGTATAAGAAAGCTTTAACTTTTTTCCCTTCTCTTCAATCTTAAAGTAAGGCTTAAACATACTTAATTCCATCGCAATATTATAGAGCCATAATAAATTATCCTGACTAGCCGCATACGTATTTATTGCTGCATATGTTTTTAATGGATCTTTTTCAAACACCTTATTCTGTTGTAAGGACTGCTCCGTTACTTCAATCCACTTTTTTTTCCACTCATTCTTTAATAACTGTTCTTTATTATCCTTCGTTCTTTGAATATCCTCCTCAATCATTTGAAGTTCCAAAGAGTACAAAATCCGTGTTTCAATTTTATTCATTGTAAAACAACGCTCTAAGCTCTCTAATGGAATATCCTTATATTTCTTGATCTCAATTACTTTTGACTTATGAACCAATTGATCAATATCTTCTTTTATATAATCAAAATCCGCACTAACAACACTTACCAATCTAATTACGTTTGGAATATTAATATTGATTGCGAATACATACAACTTTTGTAAAGGATCTTTCTCTAATTTTATTGCTTTTGCTCCTGCAACACCTACATTAAGAGCTGCAAATACACTTGTTGAAATAGTATCCATTCTTCTAATTACGGCTTCATTATTTAATTTATCAAAATCAATAATATTCAAGCCCTCTAAAGAAACAACATTATGCTCATTGACTTGTTGAATAAAATCACGGATATGCGCATAACTATGTACAAAAATAATATTAGCCTTTACCGGAATACTTTGGACTGCAAAGTCATCCAATCCATTTAACTTCTTCTTTTCATTTAACACTCTATTATGGAACCATCCCTTTAATTGTTCCCTATCAAATTTATTGTCCTTAAAAGCAATCTTTTTAATATCCTTAACTATCTTTTCAATTTGGGCAAACTCCTTTTTACACTTTCCACCCTTTTTATACTGATAAGCCTGATTCACAAACCAATCAACAACAGCAATCTGTGCTTTTTCTATAATACTATCCGTTTTAAGATCATGTTTTTCTTTCTTTATAACTAAACCAGACTTCTCATCAAGTCCAATACTCAAATCAAAACAGTACTCTATCGCTTTAATTAATAAACCACTAAAACTTAAATCTTCACAAAAATCAAAAACTAAATTCTTATATTTATTAGCATCCTGAATCTTATGTTCCCAATTTGAGATATACTCATCAATCTCTTTATCAATATCTTTATTCTTATCTGAATATTGTCTTAATACCAATGATAAAACTTTGATAATTTCAATATCCTCAATATCTTCTACTTTAATATGTTTTCGAACAAGTATTTGATCCAATAAAAACGCCATAAATCCAGATGTAACAGCCACCAATGTATCTACTCTATCCACCTTTTTTACTGCCGATGAAAACTCAACATCAATAATATCTGAATATACATCTTCATTACTATTTAATTTTTTTAATGCTTCACTATCCAATAAAATAGATTCAACAAACACTCTATTATTCTCATTGTATTCTTCTAAAAAGCCATTATTCACTAATTGTAATTCATACATACCCCAATACCTCATTCTCTATATCTATCAAACGCTTTTCCTACATAAAAAGCAATACTTATCTAACTAAAAAGATTATCTCACTATTTCACATTAAAATATGTATACAAATAGATGACATCATGTTAGACTTAATACGTTGATTAACTCACTAATCAACATCTCCGAGAGTTGGCGCCATTTCACATTTTTTTAAAGCCAACTCTTTTTTATACTCAAATTAAAAGAGACTGCATTTTAATAGGACTATATGAAAAAAAATTTAAAACCAGCTAAATTTGAACGAAGCCTATCCATTATTCATGCTCCAGCTACTATCGCAAAACTATTAGACATCAAAAAAGATCGTTTAATTTATTGCATTGAATTTATTGGTCGCACTCAAGACAATCAAATTGTGAAATACACAAAAAGCTTTATGGATACAAGTAAAATTAGATTTGAATACACTTTAACGAAAGACTAAAAAAAGGAGTTATAGCGAAATAATCTTATTTCGTTATAGCTCCTTTACTTTTTATCCTTCAACCAATTCAACAATTTGCGATTCAAACATATGATGGAATAAGGCAATTACCCTACCTACTCCTAACACTGCAATTACTGTGCCAATTCCTATTCCTAGTATTGTATGTGCAAATATTAAACCAATACATAGAGTGATACAAACGCTTAAACAATCAAACATGTTTTTTGTAAGACCAACACTTTTATTAAACTTTCCCGCCAACGCTTGCACAATTCCATCTCCTGGATTTGGGACAAACTGCATACTTAATGACATGGCAGCACCGACTCCTGTACAAATGATGGCTAAAGCTAAAATTAAAAGTTGAACTAAAAACTTATTTGATGTAGGAATACAAGCTGAAAATATATTTAATAATCTTGTGAATATCAAGCTTAGTGGTAACTGTAATAAATCAGAAAATATTCTTTTTTTGTTCTTTTCGCTTATATGAATTAAAACTTCTATGAATACAAATAATGCATATTCAATAAATGTTAAATCACCAAAATTCAATCCTGTTATCTGCGATATACTATATGGCACTGAAATAATAGGGGACACACCAAGATTAGCCTTTGTGTTTAGTGTTAATCCTAAAGCCAAAATAAACAATCCAACAATGTACACAATAATACGCTTTGTTTTATGATTCAAAATCATCTTCCTTCCCTTAAAAAACTAGGCAAATCGCCTAGTTTGGTCTTTATTTAAAATATGAAATTTTAAAGCCTTCTTCCAAATACTCCACATCAAGATCAGGAAGTTTATCATTAAAATAATTCACCATGTTTTTTAAACCACCAATTTCACAACCAGCATGATTCACTACAATCATAGGCAAATCATTATCAATCGCATATTGAGCATCTTTGTAGTTTGTGATTCCATCATCTGCCACAATAACTACGTCTGGATTGAACTCTAACATTTCAAAGATATCCGTTCCAGCACCAGTACCAATGGCTAAATGAGATACTTCTTTATTTACATTCCCAAATACATATACTCCCTCTTCACCATCAACTTTTAAAGCATTAGCTACACGTGCTGCTAATTCTGAAACAGTTTGTTTAGGAATATTTGCAGATTGATAATACGAGTTAACCACTCTATCCTTAAAATCAAAGCCAAGTTTTTTAGCCCATACATCACTCACACCATATTCAGGAATAGAATCCCAAACATCATGACAACGATACACACAAATATTACCCTTACTTAATAAGTCTTTCTTATGTTCAATAGACTCTACTAATTTAGTTTCCAAATGCGTTCCTGTCGTATAGAAAATATTCTCATGAGAAATAATGAAGTTAATACCCTTTTTTAATGCTTGTTCAATCACTTTATTAGTAGCCACCCAACAAACACCAATCTTCTTTACTTCCTGTTCAGCATCCCCAAATAGAATACGATCTCGAGTACAACGATTCCAACGAACCCAAGTACCCTCATTCTTTAAACATTCAATTACTTCTTTAATCTTCATAATTAAACCCTACTCAGGAATTACAGCTTCAGCAGTATATTTTAAATCGCTACCCATTTGATAAATAAAACGAGCATACATATCTGTGCCATAAAAATCTACTTTTGTATCATACCAATCCGGATGTGCAATAATACGATTGGCGGTATCCATAATATATTGAAGTGTTTTTGGATGTAAATCAATCGTTCCATGACCAGGGAAAAGACCTGACACTTCTTCAATTCTTGGCATAAAATCTTGAATTGCATCTCTTAATGAATTGATTGTACAGAACTGTGGATATTCTTTATTATCACCAAACGCACTTGTTACATCTCCAATAAAGAAACATCCTGATTTATGATCTAAAAATCCTGATTGCCCTGCCGTATGACCTGGTAAATGAATCAATTCAACAACATGTCCTTGTCCTAAATCAAACAAATGATGATTTTCCACTCCAATAACTTCATAAGGCGTATAAGGTGGCAAATCCTTTTTATCAAACCATGTATAACAAGGTTCTTTATTCTCATCCAAAATGAAATCCAGTGTATCTTCAGGTTTTTGGTGTTCCTGAATCGTCTTTTGATCTGCATAATGACAATACACTTTATCAAAATGACTATTACCTGAAATATGATCCACATGAGCATGTGTATTACAAACAATAACTTCTTTATCACCAATTAATTTATGAATTAAACCTTTTAAATCACCCAATCCAAAAGCAGTATCAATTAACAACGCTTTTTCTGGTCCATCAATTAAATAACACCACATTTCAGCCGTACGAATACCATCATAGAAAATACAATATACATCTTCTCTAAATTTATAAACTTCTGCATATGGATTAATTTCTGGATAAAATTGCTTTAAAGTACTATATTCACGCAACACTTTTAAAAATGACCATCTTGATGGTTTTTCTTTTTCTGGATTCAATAATTTTGTCTTTAAATCCGATTTGATATATCTAGGATCCTGCATATTCGTCCTCCTATTTTAGATTATATATTTCTTAAACAATAAATCACGATTCAGTTTATATTCCGAATCAAAGTATTCTTCTAATGAATCATACTTTTGCAATATGGCTTCAAATGAAGATTCCAATAATTCAGTATGAACCGAACATACATACATCAAAGTATCTTTTACTGGTCGTGGATAATCAGACTGTAATAATTTTGGCATTAAATGGTTTTTAACCGATTCATTACTCTTTAAATAATCATCAAATATTGTTTGTTTGTCACAACCAAACAAAGATAAAACTAATGCCGCAAATATTCCTGTACGATCTTTTCCTCCACCACAATGAAACAAAATACCATCACCTGTTGTTTCCATTAATGAAAACATATTCTGGTAAGCCGTATTTGAGAAAGGAATAACTTTATATCCATTGACAATAAAAGAAGATAAACCAATTATTTCCTCCGTAGAAGATTGTTTTGTCACAAGTCTAGGAAAATAAAAATCATTAATTCCTGTTTTTGGCATTAAACAACACCAATTATGACGTGTGAATCTTGGATCACATACATAGTTATCTTCTTCTCTTTCGGAGTCTGAACGAAAATCAATTATTGTACGAATACCAAGGTCGTATAACTCATCCCAATCTTCCTTTTGAAAATCAGTTGGAGCTTCTGAACGAAATAATTTGCCCTCTTTTATTTTTGGATATACATCATGTAAATCTCTAAAATTTGAAAATCTCATATTACCTCACAATATATTTATAATTGTCACCACTCTGTTTAAACCACGCAGGAACATGACACTGAGCAGCTTCATCCAAATATGTTAACATATATTCCATTCCTGGCTCTTCCAAGTTAAAGTGTCCCATGCCAAGTGCAACACGATTCTTATCTAAGCAGCCACTATCACGAATATATTCAGCATAAGTAAAATCAATCAATTCCATAGTTAATAAACAGTCAATATCACTCTTATCTGTATTCATAATTTGTTCTTTGGCATCACCAAATACATGGAATAATACAGCAGCCTTTTTAATTTTAGCTTGATCATTACCAATTAATTTAATACCATTCAAATTACAAGTATCAACCAATTGCTTAGCTAAATCTGTAGCTTCTATCGCATGATCAAATTCATATGCTGTAGAGCACTCAAGAGTATCATCGATTGAATTTACCGTGTTTTTGATCATCTTATCCCAATTCATCTTCTTAGCTAATCCAAGGAAAATACCATCGATATAAGATCCGTTATATGGAATTCCTGAATGAATATAATCATGGTTTCTCCAAACCACAATTCCATGATCATCCAACAATTGTTTTTTCTCTAAATATACTTCATTTTTAGATTCTTCAAGCCAATCCGTATGATCCCCATGATTCCAAAATAAAGCTTCATGGCAAATAATAAAATTAGCACCTTTTTCAATTGCAAAACGAATTACATCCACACTAGCCCAACAAGTCGTTACAACACCTGTACATTCTTGATTGGCATCTCCATAAAGAATTTGATCTCTTGTAGTTACTTCATCAATCGTTCCATATCCTTTATGATATTTTTTTATATTTTCAATCATTTGATTAATTAGCATAGTTGCCTCCTATTCATCATCTTCATCAACACTAGCTGCCATTTTATTGACATACACCAATTGATTTTTACAGTCCATTAATACTTGTTCTACTTTTTCAGAAGTTAAGCACTCATCTTCTGGTGCTAGAACAAAAGATAAAGCCATAGGCAAGTTCATTCCACAAATCACATGAACCTTTTCAGACATGTAAGGATAGAATTTTTGATAAACACTTCCTCCCATCAAGTCTACTAATACAACCACTTCATCTTCATCGTCAAAAGAAGCAAATAATTCAGCTACGACTGTATCAATATCTTTTGTTTCATCATCCAAATATGCGTTAATATCATAAACAGTCTTTGTTGCTCCTGTTAAAAAATCAACAGTGTCTTTCAGCCCATAAGCCAATTTATGATGAGATGCAAATATAAATCTTCTCATAGTGATCCTCCCTTTTCCCCGAATACAGTAATAGCTAAAGGAGCGTTTCTCCTTTAGCTACTTTTGTTATTAAGCAGTAAATATTCCAGTTGCAGCTCCAACCCAAGATAAAATGATGATGATTAAAATCATTTTTGTCATCTTCACTTGTTTTTTATTCATGAAGAAATAAATTAAAGCAACTGCGACGACTGGTAATAATTTAGGCATTACTCCATCAATTAAATCTTGAACATTCATTGTTACATCACCATTTGTGAATGATAATCCTGTTTTCAAATTAACAACAGAAGCAATCAATGCCCCAACAACAGTTAAACCTAATACAGAACAAGCTTCTGTAAATACAGAGATTTTTTGACCTAATTTAGTAACAACATTAATACCCATGTTGTATCCCCATTCAACTTCAAGAATACGAACAGCTAGGAATGCGAATGTAAATGCGGCCCACATGACGATACCTAGAGGATTTCCTTGCATACCCATACTAGCAGCAATAGAACCGAAGATTGTTGGAATCATCGCCCAACCAATTGTATCACCAATACCAGCTAAAGGACCCATGATACCTACTTTAAAGTTATTTACAGCTTCTAGTGAATCAATTCCACCCTCGTCTTCAATACCTAAAGCAGCACCTATAACAAATGGTGAGATCCAAGGCATTGTATTATAATACTTCATTGCATTGTTTAATGAAGCTTTGAAATCTTCATCATTCGGATACATTTTACGCAATAATGGATAAACTGCAAATGCATAAGAAGGAGCCAATTGTGTTTCATAGTTGAAAGTTGAAATACCAATCAACCAACGCTTAGCGGCCTGGCGACAATCTTTTTTAGTTAAAACTTTTTCCTTACTCATCTTCTAGATCTCCTAAAGAACTAGCAGCACCTGCTGGAGCAGTTGCAGCTCTCATTTCTTTTTTATAAACTTCATAAGCAGCAGCTAAACCAACTGCTCCTACACCTAATACTGGAACATTTAAATAAGCTGTTAAAACAAATCCAATGATCAAGAATGACCAATATTTAGAGAATGGCATATACATCAATAACATTGCCATACCTACACCAGGAAGAACTCCACCGGCAATTGATAAACCTGTTGTAAACCATGCTGGCATAAAGTCTAACACTGCATTTACAACTGTTGGACCAATTGCAACGCATAAGAATACTGGTATTGCAGAACATAAACCATAGAATAACGGTGATACTTTAATTAAATTTAAGAATGATTTGAATTTTCCTTCTTCGATCAAACTCATTTCTTTGTGCATTAAGAAACCATTGAAAATCTTATAAATAACATCGAAGTTAACACCTAACATTGCAACTGGAAGACCGATTGCTAAACCAGCTTCCATTCCACGTCCTGTCGAACATGCAATAGCCGTTGCAATAATAGCAGCTACAGGATAATCTGGCATTGAAGATCCACCAACAGCTACAACACCCATAGACATTAACTGAAGTGTTGCACCAATATATAATCCTGTTGCAACATCTCCCATAATCAATCCTACTAACCAACCACAAACAATTGTATTAAACGCAAACAATTGAAGGGTAACATTATCAGTCATTTTCCAATACGCGACCAACGTAATTAAGATAATTTGAACGGCAGTCATAATTTTTACTCTTCTCCTTTATAAATTTTATAAGCTGATTTTTGAAGTTAATGGCTCAGCCTTATCTGTAGTTGTAAATTGAACATCTACTTTTGTACCATTTTCAATTAGTTTTTTGTAAGTTTCTTTTTGTGAATCCAAAATACTTGCACGTGTACTTACTGGAGTTCCCTCTGTCTTATTGTTACGAGTCATACCCACTACGATACGAGGAATCTCTTGTCCCGCTTCTTGTAAGTGTAAGAATATTTCTGGCTTTTCACAAACAATGAAAACTTTGTGACTATCATATTTTCCAGCTTTGAAATTATTGATAGCTGTTTCCTCAGTGATGATAGAACAAGCCATACCTGCTGGTTTTCCTAATCGCATGCTTTCTTTAATGATAGGATCATTTGCAGTCTTATCATCAATAACCATAACACGTTGTGCTCCTGATTGAGGTGCCCACATAGTGGCTACAATTCCATGCAATAAGCGATAATCAATTCTTCCTAAAACAATACTCATATTAATTATCTCCTTTCTTGTTTTCACCCTTTATATAGCAAAAGTCGTGCCAACTTGTGTCTTTCGAATCAAATTTATTCATTTTAAGCCTAATAACGCGATTATCTTATTCAAAAAATTCTTTAAATTTATTTTTTAAACACTCTAAACTCCATCCACAGACATTAATCACAGACACTAATTCCTATTCTGTCGTTCGTTTCTATTCTAAATTAAAAAGACTATATAAAAATAGTTGGGGTTTAGATCTGCTTTAAGATTACATAGGGCAGTGTGCTAGGCAGCTAAAAATTCGCTCCAAAGTATTTTGGGGCTTTTTTAGTACCTGTAGCTATGCAATTGTTGATTTTCAAGAGGATTAATATACGTTATTATAGAA